>OBEQ011857208.1_pt1 | contig 35859 bp, 38 predicted proteins | sample 1670901 | NCBI WGS metagenome assembly OBEQ01 (sample SAMEA104232315, study PRJEB22302) | groundwater metagenome | biome: forest; feature: aquifer; material: groundwater | place: USA | collected 2011-08-07 | depth 5.4 m | reverse complement strand
GCGCGGGCGCTGCAGCAACCCCGCGCGCACTTTGGAGAGCCCCTCCCGACCCGTGAACCGGTCGCGCTCCTCCAGATCCACCGGCACGGCGGCGAGCCCTGCCCTCGCTGCAGAACGCGGATCGAAACCGTGCACTACGCGGAGAAAGAAACCTACTACTGTCCGTCCTGCCAGACCACAGGGAAGATCCACGCCGACCAAAGGATGTCACGCCTCCTGAAATGAGCATCCACGCCACCGGCGGGCGCGCCATCTCCCCGTGCCGGTGCGGTCGGCGCACGCGAGGATTTCCTCATGCCCGAACTGCCTGAAGTCGAATCCACAAAGGGCAGCCTGGCGCGCTTGCTCCCCGGCAAAGTCGTCGCCGCCGTCGACGTGCAGGTTCCCAGCACCGTGCGGACGCACCGCCCCGCCGCGTTTGCGAAGCTCCTGGTCGGCAAGCGCATCCAGGGAGTGGATCGACGGGGGAAGATGTTGCTGCTGGGGCTCAGCGCCGGGTGGACGCTGACATTCCATTTCAAGCTCTGGCGGCGGCTTTGGGGGGAACGCAAAGTCTCCACACCAATTCACGCGATGAGGCGTTGGCTCTTCCCACAAAAGCCTCGGCGCTGATTGCTCTTCGCACGCAACAGGTTTTAGCTTACGAGACGGGAGTGGCCGATACCGCCGACCCGCTGGCTGGTTCATATTATGTGGAAGAACTCACCGACACCATCGAAAAAGGGGCTTTTGCTTATATTGAAAAAATAGACAAGATGGGGGGAGCGGTCTTGGCTATTGAAAAAGGATATATTCAGCGGGAAATTCAAAACGCCGCGTACGATTATCAGAAAAAGATCGAAGAAAAAGAATTGATAATAGTCGGGGTCAACGAATTTATTGCCAAAGAAGAATTGAAGCCAGATATTTTAAAAGTTAACCCAGCTCTCGAGACAAAACAGAAAAAAGAATTAAGCGCTCTTCGCGCCAGCCGTGACAATAGCGCCGTTGCCAAGGCCAGGGCTCGTCTTAAAAAGGGTGCTGAAGGAACGAACAATTTAATTCCGCTGATCCTCGATGCGGTTCGTTGCTACACCACTCTGGGAGAAATTTCCAACACGTTACGCGAAGTTTTTGGGGAATATAAAGAGAATGTAGTTATTTAGAAAAATAATTCCCATAAAGATCGTCGTATACTTCCTTCGTCATGTAATATTTCACTTCGTCCTTAAGCTCTCCATCCACCAGCGCTTCCTGTTTGAGCACCGACTCGAAAACAAACCCCCCTTTTTCGGAAATCCGTCGAATATGTGTATCCTCCGCCATATATTCCACCACCAGCTTTCGACAGCCAAGATGGTAGTACAAACGATCCCCCAGAATAATAAGCGCTTCGATCGCATAAGTTTTGTGCTGACATTTTTTGTCGAGCAGTATTCCCACACGAAACACCCCTGATGGTCGCTTCAAACAACAATAGGTCATGAGCCCTATGGGCTGGTTACTTTCTCTATCCACAATGGTGAGCAACGTGCTGCCACTACGAGCCATAATGACATCCAGTTTTTGGCAATCTTCCAGCGAAAATACCACAGCAAACTCTCGGAAAAAAAGTTTGTACGCGACATCATAATACCATTCGAAAAGTTTAGCCCCATGATCAGGGGAGAAGGGCATTAGATTGACAACGTATCCTTCTTTAAAAGAGAGACTCATAATGGGATTGTAGAATGAAGCTGATTTCTTTTAAAGCAAATTCCTTGCCGGTCAGTAAACTAACACTGGTCATCCCGGCTCCAACCAGGCCGCAAGGAGTAAAATAAGAAAAAGGCTTTAAATCATTATTCAGATTGAGTGCGACGCCGTGGGTGGTCACCCCTTTATGAACATGAAAACCCAGCGAGGCGATTTTATCGTTTCCAATCCAAAGACCGGGGTTTCTTTTATCGCGCTGGGCTCTGATCCCTTTTTCGGCAAGTAATCTTAAAATCCCCTCCTCCGCCTTCCAGACCAGATCTCCTATTTTCAAGCGGCGCTTTTCTATATTAAAAATAAAATAAACCACCAATTGTCCCGGACCATGATACGTAAGTTTGCCTCCTCGATCGGTTTCGATCAAATCGATTCCCAATTTTTTAAAATGAGCTGGATCCATTTTAAAATCGGCCCCCGATTCGCGCCTCCCCATTGTAATGACGGGAGGATGTTCCAAAAAAAGAAGCTGGTCGGGAATTTTATTCAAAAGACGCTCGTCACGCAGTTGATGCATTTGTGCAAGAGCGACTTGATAAGGAGTCACGTTAAGAAAAGTTGACTGAATCTGAAAATTTTGTTTCATTGTGTGCATGACAAACGAACCCATTCTTTGCCACATCGAAGAGCATGTTGCAACACTCACTCTCAACCGACCCGACAACCTCAACGCGATGGACGAAGCTATGGGAAAGGGGTTTCAAAAAGCTCTGGCCAGTCTGGAGAAAAACAAAGAGGTGCGCGTCGTCATCATCACCGGTGCCGGCCGCGCTTTTTCGAGTGGTGGAAACCTCGAAATGTTAGAAGAAAAACTTATTAAAAATCAGTTAAATAATTATAAAGACTTAAAGAATTTCTATAGGGTATTTTTAGGGGCAAGAAAATTAAGGGTGCCGGTGATTGCCGCCATCAATGGAGCGGCAGTTGGGGCGGGGTTTTGTTTGAGTCTCGCCTGCGATCTTCGTTATGCCGCCTCCACCGCAAAAATGGGAGCCAACTTTGCGCGGTTGGGGTTGGCGCCTGGAATGGGGGGAAGTTATCTAGTGACCCGTTTGGTAGGACCCACTCGCGCCGCCGAAGTTTTGCTCTTGGCGGAAATTTTATCCGCATCAAAAGCCTTTGAGATGGGATTGCTCAACGCAATTGTCGAACCAGAAAATTTGATGAGCCACGTTTTAGGGGTGGCCAAAGTGATTGCCGGCAACGCCCCTTTTGCTATTGAGACGATTAAAAAAGGAATCCAGATGGCGATGCACGCCACGCTGGAAAAAATGTTTGATTATGATGCCCGCTCGCAGGCCAAATCGTTTTCTTCGGAAGATATTAAGGAAGGAATAAGGGCGGTAAGGGAAAAAAGGAATCCTGTATTTCGTGGAACGTAGGGGCAACCCTATGTGGTTGCCCTGGGCGGCCACACAGGGCCGCCCCTACATCCTTGGTTTCACATTCTCTGCAATCCATTTGACAATTTCTCGCGTGTCGGCGCCGGGGGTAAAAATTTCGGCCACTCCCTGTTTTTTCAAAGTATCAATTTCATCCTGAGGAATAATTCCTCCACCAAACACCACAACGTCGGAAGCTTTTTGAGCTTTGAGAAGTCGAATCACTTCGGGAAAAAGAAAGTTGTGCGCCCCAGAAAGAATGGAAAGCCCAATGGCGTCGACATCTTCTTGCATCGCCGTATTGACAATCATTTCAGGCGTCTGGTGAAGACCGGAATAAATAACCTCATAACCCGCATCGCGCAACGCGCGGGCGATGATTTTTGCCCCGCGGTCGTGGCCATCGAGCCCTGGTTTACCAACAAGTATTCGTAATTTTTTTTGCATTATTAAATTTGGGGCCCTTTCGTCCCGTTCGTTGCTATTCGCGATATTTATTTTGGGCCTCAAATGGCCCCAAACCCCGCGCTTCAGAACCGGCAAAGCCGGTTTCTTCGCTTAAAAAATCCCCGGATCGTGATACTCGCCAAACACTTCCCTCAATACGGCCGCTATCTCCCCTACCGTACAGTAAGCAGTGGCGCAATCCAAAAGAGCGGGCATCAAATTTTTATTCCCCGAGGCTGTTTTGCGTAAAACTTCAAGAGCTGGCGACACTTTTTTATTATCCCGAATCAACCTCATTTTATTGAGTCGATCGATTTGCCTCTTTTCGATAGTTGGGTCTATTTTCAAAACATCGAGAGGAGACTCATTTTCTAATATAAAATCATTAACACCGACAACCACTTTTTCCTTTTTTTCCACCTGTTGCTGATAAAGATGCGAAGCCTTTGCAATTTCGAGTTGAGGATATCCGCGCTTGATCGCGGCTATCATTCCTCCCATCGCATCAATCTTTTCGATCATTTCCATCGCTTCTTTTTCCATCTTGTTGGTTGTGGCTTCAATGAAATAAGAACCTCCCAGCGGATCGATGGTATTGGCCACTCCCGATTCGTGCGCAAGTATTTGTTGAGTACGGAGAGCAATACGAACTGACTTTTCGGTGGGAAGAGACAAAGTCTCATCCATCGAGTTGGTATGAAGCGACTGGCATCCGCCGAGAACAGCAGCAAGAGCTTCGAGCGCGGTTCGGACAATATTATTTTCGGGCTGCTGCGCGGTGAGAGAACATCCGGCGGTCTGCGCATGGAAGCGGCACTTCATCGACTCCGGTTTTTTGGCCTTGAAACGTTCCTTCATCAATTTGGCCCAAAGTCTGCGGGCGGCGCGGTACTTGGCGATCTCTTCAAAAAAATCCATATGCGCGTTGAAGAAAAAAGAAAGTCGCGGCGCAAAATCGTCCACCTTCATTCCACGCTCCAAACAAGCCTCGACGTAAGCCACACCATCCGCCAACGTAAAAGCTAATTCCTGCAAAGCGGTCGAGCCCGCTTCGCGAATGTGGTAGCCGGAAATGGAAACAGGATTCCAGCGAGGAACATTTTTTGCGCAATACTCGATCATGTCGACAACAATCCGCATCGCCGGTTCGGGAGGAACGAGGTAAGAATTTTGTGCGATGTATTCTTTCAACACATCATTTTGAATCGTGCCGCCTAGCTTTTTGAGTGAAAAACCTCTTTTCTGCGCATTGGCCAGATAGAAAGCGAGAAGGATAGACGCGGGACCGTTGATCGTCATGGACACGGTGACTTCGTCCAGCGGAATTCCTTCAAAAAGAGTTTCCATGTCAGCCAACGAATCGATGGCCACGCCACAAACTCCTACTTCGCCGCGGGAACGCGGGGAGTCGGAGTCGTAGCCCATCAATGTCGGAAAATGAAACGCAGTCGAAAGACCCGTTTGTCCATGCTCCAAAAGATATTTGAAACGAGCGTTGGTTTCGACCGCTGTTCCAAAACCGGCGAACTGACGCATCGTCCAGACGCGACCACGATACATCGTGGGATAAACGCCGCGCGTGAAGGGATATTCGCCCGGGCTTCCTAAATTTTTTTTATATTGAAAGGCTTTGAGTTCTTTAGGGGTGTAGATACGTTCCAAGGGAACATTGGAAAGAGTGGTAAATTCCTTCAAACGTTCGGGGTATTTTTCTTTTGATTTTTTGGGAATCTTTTTTTGAGGCATGATTCATGTTTGGGTGCATCACCCTTTCAATAAATTTCTCGCAATCACCAACCGCTGGATCTCGGAAGTTCCCTCGTAAATTTCGGTGATTCGCGCATCGCGCAAATAACGTTCGACCGGATACTCGCTACAATAGCCGTAACCCCCATGAATCTGCACCGCTTTGTTCGTTACAAAATTGGAAGTTTCGGAGGCAAACAGTTTGGCTTGAGCCGCTTCTTTAGTGCAGGGCTTGCCTTGATCCTTAAGCCAAGCCGCGCGGTAAATTAAAAAACGACTCGCATCAATTCTTGTCGCCATATCAGACAACATCCATTGAATGGCTTGAAATTCGGAAATTGGCTGACCAAAAGCTTCGCGCTCTTTGGAATATTTGAGAGCGGCCTCAAAAGCGGCGCGCGAAATTCCCAACGCTTGAGTCGCAATTCCAATACGTCCAAAATCGAGCGTGCTCATGGCAATTGAAAAACCGGCCCCCTCTTCTCCCAATCTATTATCCAAGGGAACTTCGCAGTTGTCGAAAACAATGCTGGAAGTGGACGAAGCGCGGATTCCCATTTTCTTTTCGACTTTTCCCACCGAAAAACCCCTAAAAGTTTTTTCGACAATGAAAGCGGAAATTCCCTTGTGGCGGCGGGCGCGGTCGGTCATTGCAAAAACAACCATCGCATCGGCATGGGGACCGTTGGTAATAAAATTTTTGCTGCCATTCAAAATGTAATGATTCCCTTTCAACACCGCCGTTGTCTGCTGATTGGCGGCATCCGATCCGGTGCCTGGTTCGGAAAGACAATACGCTCCTAATTTTTGACCATTGGCAAAGGGAGGAACATGCTTTTTCTTTTGTTCCTCAGTTCCAAAACGGACAATCGGTCCGCAGTATAGGGAATTGTTGACCGACATCGTAACCCCGGTCGACGCACAGGCGGCTGAAATTTCTTCGAGTGCCAACACGTACGAAATAAAATCGAGACCTGATCCGCCATACTCGGTGGGAACCATCATGCCCATAAAACCAAGCTCTCCCATTTTAGGAAGGTGGCGCGCCGGAAATTCGGCCTTGGCATCCAATTCGCCGGCGACAGGCGCCACTTCTTTTTGCGCAAAGTCGCGGGCCATTTGCTGGATCATTTTTTGTTCGTCATTGAGTTCGAAGTTCATATTTTTGTCTAACTATTTCCCCGAAAATTTGGCCTGTCTTTTTTCCAAAAATGCTTTCACCCCTTCATTCTTGTCTTCGGTTGCAAAGATGAGGGGAAAAGTTGAAGCCTCGAGATTAAGCCCTGAGGCCAACGGAAGATCGGTCCCTTCGTTAATTACTTTTTTGACCAGCTTTACGGCTATGGGTCCTTTGGATAAAATAGTGTTAACGGTTTTGGTCGCCTCAATCATCAACTGATCGGGAGCACAAACTTTGTTAACGATCCCTAACGCTAAAGCCTCGTCAGCCGAGATCATCCGGGCGGTGTAAATTAATTCTTTCGCGCGGTTTCTGCCAATCAATCGACTAAGACGTTGAGTCCCGCCGAAGCCTGGAAAAATTCCAAGGTTCACTTCGGGCAAACCTAACTTGGCGGTACTGGACGCATAAATAAAATCGCACGACAGCGCGAGCTCGAGCCCTCCTCCCAAACAAAATCCGTTAACCGCAGCGACAACGGGAAACTCGCAAGTTTCAATCGCTCGCATGGTGCGATGTCCCAACTCGCAAAAATGTTGGGCATCGAGTGCCGTCATGGCTGGCATAGTGGCAATGTCGGCACCGGCCACAAAAGATTTGTCGCCAGATCCGGTAATGATTACCGCTCCAATTTCCTGATGGCGGCGGATATCGCGAAAACATTTGAGTAGTTCGGTGAGAACCTGTTCGTTCAATGCGTTCAGCGCCTTGGGACGATTGATGGTGATTGTGGCAATTTTATTCTCAATAGAAAATTGTAAATTTTCGAATGTCATAATTTCTCCTTAATATTCGTAAAAACCTCTTCCCGATTTTCTTCCCAAATAACCCGCTTCAACATATTTGACAAGCAAAGGAGAAGGGGCATATTTGGGGTTTCCATATTCCTGTTGCAAATTAATAAGTAGAGCCAACACCGCATCAAGGCCAATGGTGTCGGCCAGTGCCAGTGGGCCTATGGGATGGTTAGGTCCAAATTTCATGGCACGATCGATATCTTCTTTCGAACCGACTCCTTCGTACAAAAGTGTGATCGCTTCGTTGATCATCGGAAAAAGAATTCGGTTGACCAAGAAACCGGGAAAGTCGTTGGAGAACACGGTTTCTTTTCCCATTTTTTGGGCCAGTTTTTCGGCCGTCTGCAAAGTCTCATCGGAAGTTTGTACTCCCCGCACCAACTCCACTAATTTCATACTCGTGATCGGCATCATAAAATGAAGTCCGACCACTTTTTCGGGGCGTTTGGTGACACGAGCCAATTTTGTGATGGAAACAACAGAGCTGTTAGAAGCAAAAATCGTCTGGGATGAAACGATGGTTTCGAGTTTACGGAATAAATCTATCTTTGATTTTTCATCCTCCGTAATAGCCTCAATCACCAAATCCACAGGAGCCAAGGCCCCCAGGTCGAGCCCCAACTGGATACGGGCCAGCACTCCTTCTTTTCCTTTTTCGTCCAACTCTTTTTTCTCAACCAATTTTTGAAGCGAACGCTTAATTCCGTCAACAGCTCTCTCCAAATTTTCTTTCACCGCTTCGACAAGAATAACACTAAGACCATGAAGAGCGGCAACCTCTGCCATCTCAGCCCCCACGTTTCCCGCGCCAACAATGCCAATACGACTTATTTCCATTAAATCCTCTCAACAATCATCGCCACCGCTTCTCCTCCGCCAATGCAAAGCGAGGCCAAACCTCGTTTGAGGTTTCTGTTTTTAAGAGCATACAATAACGTCACCAAAATACGTGCGCCGGAAGCGCCGATGGGGTGACCCAAGGCGACCGCGCCACCGTTGACGTTTACTTTATCGGCGGGGACTCCGACTTTTTTATTATTGGCAATAGCCACGACTGAAAAAGCTTCGTTGACTTCCCAAAGATCAATATCAGCGGCTGTCAATTTTGCTTTCTTCAACGCTTTTTCCATCGCATCAGCAGGTGCCATCGTAAACCATTCCGGTTCACGTGCGGATTGAGCCTGCGCCACAATGCGGGCCAACGGCTTTAAACCAAGTGATTTGGCTTTGTCGGCGGACATTAGAACCAACGCCGCTCCGCCATCGTTAAGACTGGAAGCGTTGCCGGCCGTCACCGTTCCCTCTTTTTCAAAAGCGGGACGAAGATCTTTTAATTTGTCGATTTTTCCTTTGCCTGGTTCTTCATCCGTATCCACAATAAGTGGATCTCCTTTTTTCTGCGCGATGCTCACCGGTGCAATTTCTTCTTTGAATTTTCCTTCTTTGATAGCTGTTTGCGCCCGACGGTAACTCTCCGCCGCAAACTCGTCTTGCATTTCGCGCGTCACTTTATATTCTTTGGCGCATAGCTCGGCGCAATTTCCCATGTGCTTATTATTGTAGGGATCCCACAATCCATCGATAATCATCGTGTCGATTATTTGGCCATGTCCCATCCGATAACCGTTGCGTGCTTGCGGGAGAGCATACGGCGAATTGCTCATGCTTTCCATTCCCCCCGCCACAACAATTTCGGAATCCCCCGCCTTGATGGCGTTGGCCGCCAGCATGACGCTCTTCAAACCCGATCCGCAAACTTTTCCTATAGTCAATGCCGCCGTTTCTTTAGGCAAACCGGCTCCCAAAAGTGCCTGACGGGCTGGGGATTGCCCCACAGCTGCGGTGAGAACACAACCCATGATCACTTCTTCAACGTCGCTTGGTTTAATGTTTGCTCGCATCACCGCTTCGCGAATGGCTATGGCCCCTAATTCGGGAGCCTTTAATCCGGCGAGGGATCCTTGAAAACTTCCAATGGGAGTTCTGGCTCCACTGACAATAACGACTTCGGTCATACGGTCTCCTTATAGTAAATGGGTGAGACATTTTGAGTAACAAATGAAGCCCCGAGTGTCAACGACACAGTGTCACCGACACGAAGGATCGTTGACATCAAAACATTTTCAGACTTTAATCATGTCCATCATTTTTTTAGAAAGGAAAACGGATGAATCAATCTCGCGGATTTTCACTCACTGAATTTATTATTGTCATCTTGATTGCGGCAACTCTTATTGGTCTTTCGATCCCCGCCTTTTTTTACCTGCGGGAAAAATATCCCAAGGGCGATTCGCCCAACCCCATCACACTCCCAAATAAGCTCTCTTTACCTCCGGATTCCCCGGCAGAGCAGAACAAATGATAAGATTCACAAAAATGAATATACTCGGGGGCAAGCCCCCGAGTTTCATGCCGAGAAAAACAATCCAATTTGCGGCCCCAAGGGGCCGAGTTTTTCTAGGTATAAAAATCCCTCCCCTGGCTTGTCTGCCAAGGGAGGGATTGGGATCTATTTTAATGAGAAGGCAAAGTATGTAGAGGAAGCGAAACAACCTGCTTTTCAAAAGCTCCAATGTCACACCGGGCGGTACCGTCTTTATCGCCATCGACCGGTCGGGAATAGCCCCTTTGGTCGGTTGTTAAGGGTAAAGAAATAGAAAATCTTCCAGTAACAGTAGTACGAGTACAACCACTAGGGTTTCCAGCATCAATCGCAGGACTTCCACTTTGAAGCGCCATCGTTTCCGTAGGGCCGCCATTGTCGTCCAAACTATCAAGCAGGGGATCGGTGCTCATTTGGTCACCTCTTGCAGCGGTAAAACAGCCCGCATCGCTCACCATATTATAACCGCTAGAAGTAATAATATTTAAATGATTATCACAATCGATCGTATTATTGGCTAAAATGGTATTTTTTAGCTCTATTGAACCAGCGTGATCATATAATCCTTCTGCATCATTATGACTTTTTATTTGAGGTGTCAGTTAAGGAAAGAGAAACCCTTTTACACTTAAATCTTCATCAAGACTCGGCCAATGGATCCCATAACCACTGGGGGAAATTTCATATTTTTTTAACTGAGCTTTGCTGGCTCCCGACAAGCGGGGGTACCACGCTAAAGGAACTGATAAAATACGACCATCACTTAAAGAAACATCCATGTAATCTTTTTCAAAGTTTACTTTTAAAATAGCCGGCAATCCGTAATTAATGGCCAGATTTGAAGAATTCATTCCATTGCTCCTCGATAAAATTTACCTTTTCTTGCAAAATCCGTAAAATCTTTTTGATCTCTTTGGCACTGATTCTATAACTAAAAACCATTTCACAACTGGGCATCCAAAATTTTGCCTCCCCTCCATGCCCTTTTACATGCACATGACAAGGTTCGTTTTTCTCGTTACTGTAAAAGAAAAAACGAAAACCTCCTGCGGAAAAAAGCTTAGGCATTAGTGTTACTATCCTTTCCTTATGATATGAAAAAAACAGGTTCTTGTAAACAAGGGAGTTCACACTCCCAAATAAGCTCTCTTTACCTCTGGATTCCCCAGCAGAGCAGAACAAATGATACATCTAAAAATGAATATACTCGGTCCGGCCTGAGGCGGACCGAGTTTCATGCCAAGAAAAACAATCCAATTGCAAGTTTTTCTAGGTATAAAAATCCCTTCCCGGAAATTTCCGGGAAGGGATTGGAAAACTTGTCCCCGAAGCCAACAGCCGAAGGACGCTATTACAGAAAATAGTTTTTTGACTTTTTTACATCCTAAATCAACTGAACAGTCGAGAATCACTCTTTAAAGCCGTAGCCAATTTCAGGGCCACTTTTTTCCCTATTTTTTTTCTTCCCTTTTCATAAGCAATCAAATTACTACGGTTAATACCTGTTTTTTGAGACAAGCCTACCTGCGAAAGGCCAGCCTTATCCCGAGCCGCCTTAAGATTGATGGCATACTTTGGCCTATTTCCTAAGAATTCTTTCCTCAATTCTTCCGGGCTCATCCATTCGTGAGAGACAGCCGTTAAGGCTTTGAGATAAAGAATAACAGCCGGAGCCATTTCCTTGGTAAGCAGAAACTTCCGGCGATCAACCCTCACCTCAATATGGTGCTTTCTCATGTGTGCCAACATAATAGACCTCCACTTCGACTCTTTTTTTAGTTTCTTCCCAGCAAGCTACATAGGTGGGTCGGCCGCTTTTCAAATGGCAATGATGCCTTTCTCCTTTTAGCTTGGAATAATTTTTCCAATTTCCCCGAACCGGACCTAGCAATTCAATCTCACTGACCAGCAAATGAAGTTTTTCGAGCACATTCCGTGGTAGATGATCCAACGATTTTTCTTTTTTAATCCGCACCTGCCAGGTCATATTAAAATATAATACACATGTGTATTTTTTTCAAGAGAAAAAAATGTTTATTCTCCCTCAACTTACACCCCCAAATAAGCTCTCTTTACCTCTGGATTCCCCAGCAGATCAGCACATTTCCCCGTAAGTGTTACCTCTCCCGTTTCCAAAACATATCCGCGATCGGTTGTTTTCAGCGCCAAAAAAGCATCCTGTTCGATGAGCAAAATTCCAACCCCTTGTTCGTGAATTTTTTGCAAGCTCTTGAAAATTTGTTGAACCAGATTGGGGGCCAAACCGAGTGACGGTTCATCCAACAACAAAAAAGAAGGTTTACTCATCAACGCCCGCCCGATGGCCAACATTTGTTGCTCCCCTCCCGACAACGTTCCCGCGTTTTGCCGTAATCTTTCTTTGAGACGGGGGAAAAGCGAAAAAATTTCGTCTTTGTCGGCACGATTGATTCCTTTTTTTGAAAATGCACCCAGCTCCAAATTTTCTTCGACCGTTAAATTTTGAAATATCAAACGCCCTTCCGGAACCTGCACCACCCCTGCCGCCACAATGCGATGCGCTGGCCAATGGGTAATCTCTTCTTCATTGAGAAAAATTTTCCCGCAGGTTTTGGGAATCACCCCCGATATCGCCCTCACCAGTGTTGTTTTTCCGGCTCCGTTACTTCCAATCAGCGTCACCATTTCGTCACTGGAAACTGAGAAAGACACCCCTTTTAGCGCCTTGATGGCACCGTAAGAGACTTGGAGATTTTCGATGGTTAATTTCATTATTTTTTCTAGGCCGATTCCCCCAAATAAGCCTCGATCACTTGTGGATTTTTTCGAATTTCTTCGGGCGTTCCCTCGGCAATTTTTACTCCATAATCCAAAACCAAAATACGCGGAGCGATGGACATCACCACCTTCATGTCATGTTCGATGAGAATAATGGCCAGCTTTCGATCAACATGAATCCGCCGAATCAATTCGACCAATTCTTTCTTTTCGGCCGCATTCATCCCGGCAGCTGGTTCATCCAAGAGAAGCAACTGAGGCTCGGTCACCAAGGCGCGAACAATTTCCAGACGTCGTTGATCCCCATAAGGCAAATTGGACGCCAGATCTCCTTTTTTAGATGACAAATGAAATAGATCGAGAAGAGCTAAAGTTTTTTGTTCTATTTCTTCTTCAGCAAGTGCCACCGATTTTTTTTTCAGGGCGGCGGCCATCAAACTTGTGGGATTGTGGTTGTAGAAAGCCGCTCGTACATTATCGCGCACTGTCAGGTTTGAAAAAAGACGAATGTTTTGAAAAGTGCGGGCCACTCCCAAACGATTGATAGTATCGGGCGATAAACCGATAACGGACTGACCTAAAAAAAGAAGATCTCCCTCGGTAGGCTCGTAGACTCCCGTGAGCATATTGAAAAACGTGGTTTTCCCGGCGCCATTGGGACCGATGACTGCGATCAATTCTCCAGCTTGAAGGCCAAGATTCAGATTGTTTACCGCTGTCAACCCTCCAAAACGGAGAGTGCAGTTTTCAACGGAAAGAAGAGAGGTCATAAAATTTCTTTGGTTCCCATAATTCCCTGCGGACGCTTAATCATAATCACAATCAACAAAAGCGAATAAATTACCATACGATATTCACTGACCACGCGAAGCACCTCGGGAAGAGAGGTCAGCAAAATCGCGGCGATCACCGAGCCGGTTAAACTTCCCATTCCTCCCAACACAACCATCGCCACAATTTCAACCGATTTCAAAAAATTAAAAGATGAAGGATTAAGGTAAGCGATGAAATGGGCATAAAGTCCACCGGCGATTCCGGCAAAAAAGGCTCCGATGACAAAAGCGGTCACCTTCACCCGTGTAGGCGGAATTCCCACAGACTGCGCCGCAATCTCGTCGTCCCGCACCGCCATAAAGGCCATCCCCTTAGCCGAGTAAATCATTCTTTTGAGCAGAAGAAGAGTTAGAAAAACCCAAAGATAAACCCAAAAGAAATTAGCAATTTCCGGAATGTTAATAAAGCCGCGTGCACCTCCTAAAAAATTCAAGTTAAGAAGCACCACGCGAATAATTTCTCCAAACCCCAGCGTCACAATCGCCAAATAATCTCCCTTGAGCCGAAGGCTGGGAAGACCTATCACCAAACCACACAAAGCAGCCCCACATCCTCCGCAAAGAATAAAAAATAAAAACAGAATCTCGTGCAAGATGAGATTCTGTCCAAAAAAAGAAAGGCCCACCGAACTCAGATATGCGCTGAGATAGGCTCCAATGGCCATAAAGCCTGCGTGGCCCAAGGAGAATTGACCAGTGAATCCGTTAATCAAATTAAGCGACGCAGCCAAAATAATATTGATGCCGATCAAGATGACGATCTGGGTAAAATAAGGATTAAAAAAATTGGAAAAAATAAAATTGAGCCCGAGTAAAACAAGAACGATAAGAATTAATTTGATAAATTGCATAAATAAAATCGTAGGGGTGGGGCAAGGCAAGCCTTGCCCCTACACTTTTTCTATTCCTTTTTTTCCAAACAGTCCGGTTGGTTTAATCAACAAAATTAAAATTAGAATAATGAAAGCCAGCGCATCACGATAAGTCGAAGAGAGATAAGCGGTCACCATCGTTTCGGACACCCCCAACAAAAGCGCCCCGACCAAGGCCCCTGGCACACTTCCAATCCCCCCCAAAACCGCGGCGACAAAGGCTTTAATGCCGGGGAGTATTCCCATCAGCGGCTCCACTTTAGGATTCGCCAACCCCACGAGTACGCCAGCCGCTCCTGCCAGAGCACTTCCCAACATAAAAGTAGCCGAGATAACACGATTGACATTAATGCCAACGAGGCTGGCCCCCATGTGAGAAAAACTGACCGCCCGCATCGCCCTTCCCAGCTTGGTTTTCATTACGACAAACCAGAGAAGCCCCATTAAAATTAAACTGGTGAAAATAATCATCACCTGAATGTTGTTGATGGTGACCCCATTAAAAGTAAAAAGTGGCTTTGTGTTGATGAGTGTTGGAAAAAATTTTGGATCGGGGCCGAAAACAAGTTGTCCGCCATACTCCAGAAAAAGTGAGACGCCGATGGCGGTAATCAGCGCCGTCACTCGTGGCGCAAAGCGAACCGGTTTGTACGCCAATTTTTCGATGACAAAACCAAGCAGGGCACAACCCATCATAGCCAGAGGCAACACCACAAAAAAAGAAAAATTGCCCGCGGCACTGCCCAGGAGTATCGCCACGTAATAGCCGATCATCGCGCCGATCATGTAAACATCGCCATGGGCAAAGTTGATCAGCCGGATAATCCCGTAGACCATGGTATAGCCGAGAGCGATCAGGGCGTAAATGGAGCCCCAAGAAATTCCGTTGATCAATTGTTGGATGAAGGATGACAAGTTACGGTTCTACCGCGTCGGCAAAAGAAACTTTTCCATTTTCAATTTTGAGAATAACCAACCTCTTAACCGCATTGCGATTGCTGTCGATGGTGATGTTGCCCGAAACCCCTTTGAGATTAATCGTTCCCGCCAAGGCCTCTCGAACTTTCTCTCCATCAACAGTGCCGGCCCGTTTAAAAGCATCAAAAAGCATCGTCGCCGCGTCAAAACCCAAAACGGCCATCGCATCGGGCACCTGATTATATTTTGCTTTGAATTTTGAAATAAAATTTTGAACCTCTGGCGCCGGATCATCGGCCGAATAATGATTGGAATAATAAGTTCCTTCCATAGCCGCGCCGCCAATCTCTAGGGTTTGCGCCGAGTCCCAACCATCCCCTCCCATCAGCGGTCCTTTGAAACCTAACTCGCGCGCTTGTCTCGCGATCAGACCGACATCGGTATAATAACCGGGAATAAAAATCCCATCGGGATTGGAACGAAGAAGTGAAGTAATTTGCGCCCGAAACTCAATATCCCCTTCCGAATACGATTCGATGCCTGCAATATTTCCACCAAGCGACTTGAAAGTTTTTTCAAAAAAATCGGCCAATCCAATCGAATAATCATTTTTAACATCCTGGAGAACCGCCACATTTTTTAAATTGAGTTTGTTGGCGGCAAATTTAGCCATTGCGGCCCCCTGAAAACTATCGATAAAACAGGCTCGGAAAATATAATTTCCCACTTGGGTAACAGCTGGGTTGGTGGAGGCAGGAGAAATCATCGGAATAGCACTACGCTGGGCCTCAGGAGCGGCGGCCAAACTCCGGCTGGAAGCCACTTCCCCCAAAATAGCCACGACCTTTGATTGTTTGATTAATTTTAAGACAGCGGTTTTAGCTTCTTCGGGGAGCCCACGATCATCCTCCGAAATGATATTAATTTTCTTTCCATTCAGGCCCCCGCTCGCATTGAATTCTTGGGCCGCTAATAATATTCCGTTGTGCGTTGAAAGGCCGAAGGTAGCCGTCGAACCGGTCATCGAGCCAAATTCCCCCACTAAAATTTCGTTGCTCGGTTTGGAGCAAGTAGAAAAAGATAATAAAGAAAGAAAAAATAAGGGTAAAAGTTTGAAACGCACCATCCCTTCTTTTAACCTAAATTTTAGAAGTGGGAAAGAGTTTTTATCAGAACTAGTGAACCAGAAACAGACTCAAAGCGGGCCAATAAGTGATGATGAGAAGGCCGATGAAGAAAAGGATAAGAAACGGGAACGAGACACGATACAATTCGATAATCGAGCGGCCAAAACGGAAAGCGGACATGAAAAGATTAAGTCCTGCCGGTGGAGTTAAATAGCCAATTTCGAGATTGGTCAGAAAAATAATTCCTAAATGAATCGGATTGATTCCATATTTAATCGCGACCGGCAAAACCAAGGGGATCACGACAATGGCCGAGAACATATCCATAAGAGATCCGGCGATCAGCAAAAATATATTGAGGAAAATCAAAAACACAACACGGCTTGTAATAATACTGGCCACAGTGGGAAATTGGCTGAGCCATTGTCCGATCGCTTCGATGGTGGTGCTGGTCAGCTCGAAAAGTTTTTGCGGCACCTGGGCTAAAATGAGATAATCGGTTAATCCCAACACCATCCCGAAAATAATCAGAATTCCTCCCACCAACAACATCGATTCACGAATCACTCGCGGAATATCGGTAAAGAGCTTGAGATCGCGATAAATAAAAACTTCCACCACCAAAACATAGAAAGCGGTCACCGCCGCCGCTTCGGTGGCGGTAATCCATCCTCCGTAAATTCCAACCAGAATCATGATCGGCAGAGGCACTTCCCAAGCAGCCCCTTTCAGGGCTTTAAAAATATTTTTCCAATTAAAAGGAACACGATGAACTTTTTTACGAATTCCAAAAAATATGCTGTAGATCGAAAAAATACCGATCAACAGAAGACCTGGAACCACGCCGGCAATAAAAAGTTTGTTGATGTCCACCTGAGCCACAACCCCGTAAAGAATGAGAGGAAGACTAGGAGGAAACAACATCCCTAAACTTCCGCACGAGGTCACCAAACCCATCGAAAAACCATCTCCATATTTTTCCTGCACCAAAACTGGATAGAGCAAACCTCCCAAAGCAATAATGGTCACGCCACTGGCTCCGGTAAAGGCGGTGAAAAAAGCACAGGTGAGTAACGTCACAATAGCCAACCCTCCCGGAAGCCATCCCACAAAGGCTTGCGCCAAATTAACGAGACGTTTCGGAGTACCGCTTTCAGCCATCATGTAACCGGCAAAGGTAAAGAGAGGAATGGTCACCAACATCGGAAGTTCCGCGATCCGCTGAATCGGGGTGATCATGTTGGAAATATCGAGACCAGCCTGATGGAAATTGTAGAGCCCCACCGCTCCAAAAATAATAAAGAGGGGCGCCCCCAACACCGTAAACAAAACTAAAATAAAAAGTGGATTCATTTGAGTTTAATTTTAACCGAAATATCTAGCTCGGCCTCCTCTTTCATGTGCTGGAGTTCCGCTTTTCTCCCCCCAAAACGGTAGAGCATTTCGATAATTTTTATCAGATAGCGAAAAGCAATGAGGGCAAAACCTATCGGTAAAATGGCCAAAAGATACCATTCGGGTATAAATCCCGAAAAAACCATTTTTTCTGATTCCTGGGAAAACAATACATAGTTGTAAGCCGCCACGGTCAGAAAAATACAAACAACAATCGAGCCAGACGAAACTAACAGTTCAACAACCGGTACAAATTTTTTAGGGATAATCTTATTTAAGGTGTCAATGCGGAGATGACGATCATCTTTGGTGGCCAAACTGGCCCCTAAAAAACCGATCCATAAAACCAGATAACGGACTAACACATCCGACCAACCAATACCGGTATTAAAAAAATCACGCAGGATGACTTGGGTAAACGACAGAAAAAGCATCGTCATCAACATGATCGACAACAGAAACTTTTCGATCCCCGCCACCAAGCGATCGAGTCTCATTAAAAGATGAACAGGATTGAACATTAGGGAGCCGCCGCAATAATGGTGTTTATCCTATCTAAAAGTGTTTGTGGAAAAAAGACCCCCACTAATTTAGATTGAATCTCTTTACTGGTTGCCTTCAATTCGGCCATATTTTCCGGCGATGGAGTAATTACCTGCACGCCAGACGATTGCATCACCGAAATGGCGCTCTGATTGTCGGCACGCGATTGGGTCACCAGCTTTTGAGTCGCTTCATCGGCCGACTGTTTGACCACAGCCTGCTGAGCGGGAGTTAATTTATCAAACCCCGCTTTAGAAATCACTAATCCGCCTGTTGCATTCACAATATCAATTTTGCTCATATACTTGGCAACGGTGGGCCATTGAAAAGCCATCGCCGCCAGAGGAGGTCCATAAACTGTATCAATTAAATGAGTCTGGAGGGAAGGCTGAACATCGGTAATGGCCAAAGAAACCCCTACCAATCCTAATGTTGTAAGAAAGGTATTGGCAAATTCATCACCGGTCCAAACCCAGACCTTATGCCCTGCCAAATCTTTTTTAGATGAAATCGGTGTCGTGCTGAAAAGCTGGACCAACCCCGCTTCGGCCCATCCCAACAACATAAAATTCTTGGCCGCAAATTTATCCTGAAATTCTTTTTTAAGTGCAGCATTGTTGTAAACCAAATCGATTTGCGAAGATTTGCTAAAAAGAAAAGGAACTTCCAAAACCCGGACTTCGGGAACAATCTCACTCAAACCCCGCCCGGTGAGCGCCCCGCCATCCAGTTGCCCCATGCGGGTTTTCTTGACCACATCCACCTCGTCCCCCATTTGTCCACCACCGAACATTTGGATATCAACACACCCGTTGGTTTTAGTTTTGATATCTGTCTTCATGCTGGCAAGCCCTTTGTAAAGGCTTGTTCCCTCAGGAGCGAGAGTGGCCAGCTTTAAGATTGTCGTTGGAGTAGCACAAGCTCCAGCGGGAGCTACGGCCGCGGTTGCTGTTTGGGCCATCACTCTTCCAGCCGTTATTGTTAAAAAGAAAAATAATACTGTTTTTACTGTCTTCATAGTCATCTCCTTATTAATTAAAACATCGTTGATTCGTGATCCAACAACCATCTGGCCCGAAGATGGGCCAGCTCGTTGGCTAAACGTTGTTCCGGCAATGAATCGGCCGGTGTTGCCAAAACTTCATTTAAAAGACTGTCAAACAAGGTCCGGTCCTGATTTTGAACACAATAAGATTGAGCATAAGCCACCAGGGCCATCAAAAATTTTCTTTTGGTGGCGGCCATCGCTTTTTCGAAATGCTCTTTCGAAAGAGCGGGGTTGCCGCCAAACATCGAGGAACGGGCGCCATAAGAATATCCTATAAAAAGGTGAGGCCCCGCATAAAAATAATTTTCATCCAGCTCCAACACCCGTTGCATCATCGCTTCAGCCTTGGGAAATTCTGAAATGGCCAGGGGAGAATCTTTGTTCAGGTTGATCCAACTCCCCCAATTAAAAGCGGTCCAATAAAGAGAAGAAACAGAAGAACGACCAAAACCCTTAAGAGCTTTTTTGAAAGTGGGAATGTCCCCTTTGAGCGCTTTTTCAAAAGTGGTGTTACGGGTCAACACCTGCATTCCAAAAGCTTTCCCCTTCGAATAAAAATCTTTCGCCCGTTGCTCGTTGATACTCCGCTGAGCCTCATCCACATCCTTATACTTCAACATGTTCCATTCCAAAAAACCAAAAGCGTAGCCCGCATACGATCGAGACAGCAAAATAAGATAAGTTTTATTTTTGGGATTATCGTACTGGAAAGATTCCAGCATTTTGATCATCGGAATGCCAGACTGTTCGGCAATTTGGACATCGTTCTCGGCTTCAAAAACAGGGGCTCCGCCGGCAAAAATTTGGGAAGTAATATCGGAAGCAATTTTCTTGGGAGTACAACTGATTTGTGAAACAATCAGGACAAAAAGACAAAGAATAAGGGATGTCAAAGATGTCCCTCTGAATTTTTTCATGTTTTACCCTCTTTATGACGTGTAACATATCTTATTTTTGAGATGCAACTTATTTCTTAAATAAGCTTTAAGCGAGGATTTGGGAGAGAAAAGTCAGAGACTTCAACGGTTTCCCGGCGGTGTATTGGATAAAATACTCGAAAGCGCTTCTGGCGTTGTGGACATCGTCCGATGTCCAATCGAGTGATCCCCATTCATTTGGTGGCATTTCAAAACCGGCCAACATTTGTTGGAGCCCAAGGTAGGTGATCGGATAATTCGTTTGAGCGGGCGCACATCCCGAGCAAACAACTCCCCCTTTTGCCCCTTGAAAAAAATACTTTTTTTCAGAAGTGAGCGGCGTTTGACACTGAATGCAAGAAGCCAGCTCCGGCTTATAACCGAAGAGATGAAGCATCTGATGTTCCATCAACGGAATAAGATGAGGTTTGAAAGCGGGATCATCGTTGAGTGTTTTGAGAAAAGAAGTAAAAACATCGTAGAGAGAAACTACCGTTTCGTTATCGTGCAGAAAGGAAAGAACCAATTCGGAAAAATAACAGGCCGCTGCAAATTTGGAAAGCTCCGTACGAAGTGCTGGCATGGAGGAAACAATTTCGGCCGAAGACAAACGAATCATCTCTTCTTTTCCTTTTTGGTAAACCAACCCGACGGTGTTAAAGAGATCGAGAGAGCCTCCAAAACGTTTCTGGGAAACCGCTTCCCCTTTTGCAAAACCGGAAAAACGTTTTCCGTCGTCGTTCAAAAAAGTCACGACGGCATCGCTTTCACCATAATGAATTTTGCGAAGCACGAGAGCTGTGGTTTTGTTGGATTCCATAAAATTTCATTTACAACACATTATCATCAAAAGAAGATAATTTTTTGAATTCGCTGTAACGTTGTTGAATTTCGCGAAGTGTTAAATGTCGCAAACGATCGCAGCTAAAAGCTTCAACATTAAAAGAAGCCATCACACTTCCAAAAATAACCGCCTGCTTCATATTTTCCCACGAGAGATTTCCGGTTTTGGCCAAGTAACCCATAAAACCTCCGGCAAAACTGTCTCCGGCGCCGGTTGGGTCTTTGATTTCTTCGAGCGGTAAACCGGGGGCGGAAAAAATTTGCCCTTCGTGAAACAAAAGCGCCCCATATTCTCCCTGCTTGATCACAATGGTTTTGGGCCCCATCGCCTGAATGACGCGGGCGGCTTTGAGAAGGTTGGATTCGCCCGACAAAAGACGAGCTTCTCCTTCATTGATAGTAACCAGATGAACTTTTTTAAAAGTTTTGAGAAGAGCCTCGCGCTTTCCTTCGATCCAGAAATTCATCGTGTCACACGCAATTAATTTGGGAGATTTGACTTGATCGATCACCTGGCTTTGCAAATCGGGATCGATGTTTGCCAGAAAAAGATACGGCGTATTGACGAGAGATTTTGGAAGTTTGGGAGCAAACGTGGCCAGAACATTCAGCTCGGTGTTTAAAGTTTGCGCCCGGTTGAGATCGAAATCGTATTTTCCGGTCCAACGAAAAGTTTTGCCCGGCGCTCTTTCCAATCCTTCGACATCAATATTTTTGGATTTGAGGAAATCGATATGCTTTTCTGGAAAATCTTCGCCGACCACAGCGACCAAATGCACATCGGTATAATAAGAAGCGGAGGCCGAAAAGTGAGTGGCCGAACCCCCCAATCCTTCGGTAATATGACCGAAAGGGGTGGTGACTGTGTCAAGAGCAACAGAACCGATAACGAGTATGGACATAATTTTCTCCTACAAATATTTCCCTGCAATTAATTTCAATTTGGCTTTCGCCGATGCCGGAATTTTTTTAGCGTCGGTCATCATGGCATGACTCAGCGCTTGCCGGCAACCACATTCGCCAGACACCCTTCCATGCACTTGCACTACCTCGTAAATAATTTTTTGCGCCATCTCGACATTTTGAGTGAGCACCGCAATAATTTGCGCGGTGGTCACCGGCTCTAACGATTGATGCCAGCAATCGTAATCGGTCGAAAGAGCAATCGTGGCATAACACAGTTCCGCCTCGCGGGCCAGTTTGGCTTCGGTGAGATTGGTCATTCCAATCACGTCAGCATTGAGACTTCTGTAAAAATTCGATTCGGCCCGGGTCGAAAACATTGGCCCTTCCATGCAAACGTAAGTTCCTTTTTCGTGAACCGTGGCGCCAGCGACGCGCGCTGCCGGAATCAACAATTTTCGGAGAGTCTCGCAAATCGGATCGGCAAAGCTCACATGCGCCACGACCCCTTTTTCAAAAAAAGTAGTGGAGCGTATCCCTCTGGTCCGGTCGATGAATTGATCGACAATCACAATATGCCCCGGCTCGATTTCTTGTTTGAGAGAACCGACCGCCGACACCGAAAAAATGGAGGTCACCCCCAATTTTTTCATCCCCCAAATATTGGCGCGATAATTAATTTCGGAAGGATTGAGACGATGCCCCACTCCGTGACGAGGGAGAAAAACAACGGGAGCGCCAGCAATTTCTCCAATCATAAAAGCATCAGAAGGTTTTCCAAAAGGAGTGTTAAGCGACACTTTCTTCTTAAGCCGAAATTCTTTCATGGAATAAAGGCCGCTACCACCGATGACTCCAATAATTTCTTTTTCTTTTTTCATGAAGGTCTTTCTTAAAGAAAAATCGTTTTGTTTGCAACGGAATTAGTATTAAAGTAAGTAAAGTAATGATGACGCTAGAAACACTCCCAACGAACGAAATTCTCAAAACCCTTCTTAGAAAAGGAGGAGATTTTTCCGAAATTTTTTTGGAAAAAAGCCGGAAAACCACGATTATCAGCGATGACAAAAAACTGGAAAAAGTGACTACGGGAGTTGATTGCGGCGTTGGATTGCGACTTCTCATGGGAGAAAACACCTCCTATGGTTATACTAATGAGCTGACCTCCCCCCCTCTTCTGCAACTGGCTTTGGCCGTGGGTGCTGCTGGCGCTGGAAAAATATTCACCAAAGATATTAACCTCCAGAAGAAAAATCCCACTGTTGTTTCGCCGGTCAAAATTGCTCCGGACACCGTTTCCCTCGAACAAAAAATAAAAGAGGTACAAAAAGCGGAAACACTGGCTTGGTCGTTGGATAAAAAAATAGTGCAGGTGAGGATTCAATATTCGGATCTCAATCGTCACATTGAAATTGCCAATTCACTAGGGGAATGGGTTGACTCCCCCACAACCCTTTGCGTGATGTCGGTGCAGGTCACCGCTTCGGACGGAAAAGATTTTCAGCGCGGCTATCATTCGATGGGAGGGCATCATGGTTTTGAAGCTTTCGATCCTCAAAAAGTAGAGGAGCTGGTGCGCATCGCCGCCAAACGGGCGCTGATTAATCTAACAGCCCAGCGCGCCCGCGGAGGAACAATGACCGTCATCATCGGCGCCCAAGCGGGAGGAACGATGGTTCATGAGGCGGTCGGCCACGGACTCGAGGCCGACTTGGCGGGCGAAGGGCTTTCGATTTACGAGGGAAAAATCGGGCAAAAAGTGGGCAGCGAAAAAATCACCGTCTGGGACGACCCCAGCCGTCTTGGATTGCGCGGCTCTTATTCTTTTGATGACGAGGGGGTTCCCGCGCAAAAAGCGGTGTTGATCGAAAAAGGAATTTTAAAAAATTATCTCCACAGTCGACTGACCGCACAAAAAATGGGAACTGTTTCTAACGCGCATGGAAGGAGAGAGTCGTACGCCTGCCGCCCGATTGTACGAATGGCCAACACCATTTTGGCACCGGGCACGGATGATCCCGCATCCATTATCCGCTCCGTCGATTCGGGCCTCTACGTCACCATGATGGGGGGAGGAGAAGTCAACACCGTCAATGGTGATTTTGTTTTTGAAGTAAGCGAAGGGTATAAAATAGAACGGGGACAAATCGGCGAACCGGTCCGCGGCGCCACACTGACGGGAAATGGTCCGGACGTGTTAAGTCAGATTGATTTGGTAGGCAACGACCTCGGCTTCTCCATCGGCACCTGCGGCAAAGATGGACAAGGGGCCCCCGTGGCGGATGCGATGCCTACAGTTCGAATTCCGAAAATGGTCGTTGGTGGATTAATTTAATGTCACGTTACGTCACCTTCATCGCCCATGGTTCCAGTCGTCAGGAAGCGAATGATTTTTTGATCAATCTCATCCGCGATACTTTTTCAGTCGAGGATCATGTGACGGTTGGTTTTTTGGAAGCGGCCACCCCCACGATTCCCGAAGCGTTGGAAGAACAAATTAAAAATGGAGCGAAAATTATTGAAGTCATCCCTCTTTTTTTGGTTCCCGGCAATCACACAACGAAGGATATTCCTGTCCTTATCAACCAAGTTTCCAGCCAACATCCTGACATCAAGATTAACTTAAGAGATTTTATTGGAACTACTGAAAAATTCAAAGATTTTTTAGGTAATATTCTGAAAGATAAAAAACATGCTTAACGCTGTCTGGATCTTAATTGCCGCTCTTTGCACTTACGCTATTGGATATCGTTTCTATTCGAAGTGGCTTGCCGCCAAAGTGTTGATGTTAGATGACCGTCGAGCGACTCCCGCTGAAGCTCACGAAGATGGGCGCGATTTTGTCCGCACCAATAAGTGGATTGTCTTTGGCCACCACTTTGCCGCGATCAGTGGACCGGGCCCTTTGGTGGGGCCGGTGCTTGCCGCCCAGTTTGGTTATTTGCCCGGAGTTTTGTGGATTCTCATTGGCGTTGTGATGGGTGGAGCGGTGCAGGATTTTTTCATTCTCTTTGCTTCGATGAGACGGAACGGAAAATCTTTGGGCGAAATGGTGAAAGAAGAAATTGGTTCTGGCGCAGGAGTCATCGCCCTTCTCGCTATTTTGTCGATTATGATTATTTTGATCGCGGTTTTGGGGCTGGTGGTTGTCAAGGCGCTGGCTCAAAGTCCGTGGGGAAGTTTTACAATCGCCGCTACAATTCCCATCGCTTTCTTCATGGGATGTTACCTCCGCTTTTTTCGAAAAGACAAAGTGCTGGAAGTCACCTGCATCGGCGTCACGTTATTATTGCTGGCGGTTTGGGGAGGAAAATTTGCCAGCGAGATCCCTTGGCTCTCTGGATTTTTTACCTTGTCTCCCAAAACATTGGCGATGGCAGTTATTTTTTATGGCTTGGCCGCATCCACGCTACCGATTTGGCTGTTACTCGCCCCACGTGATTATCTCAGCACTTTTATGAAATTGGGAACGATCAGCGCGTTGGCGCTGGGAATTTTTATTGTGCTCCCTCCTCTTCAACTTCCCGCTGTCACCCGTTTTGTAGATGGAACTGGCCCCATTTTTTCGGGAAAAATTTTCCCGTTCTGTTTTATCACGATTGCGTGCGGAGCGATTTCCGGTTTTCATTCGTTGATCGCGTCTGGCACGACGCCCAAGATGATTACCCGCGAATCACAAACTCGTATGATCGGTTACGGAAGCATGCTGCTCGAATCTTTTGTCGCCATCATGGCATTGATCGCCGCCTGCTCTCTTCAACCTGGAATTTATTTTGCCATCAACAGCCCGGCGAATGCCGTTGGTATTTCTCCCGAAACCGCCGTGACCACCATCACCGGCTGGGGTTTTCCGGTGAGTGTAGCTGATATGGCTACACTCGCCCAAACCATCGGCGAGCAAACAATGTTTGGCCGAGCCGGCGGCGCCCCGACGTTGGCGGTCGGCATGGCGCATATTTTTTCGCAAGTCATCGGTGGCCCCCATTTGATGGCGCTTTGGTATCACTTCGCCATTATGTTTGAAGCGCTTTTTATTTTGACAACGGTTGATGCCGGAACACGCGTCGGGCGATTTTTACTCCAAGCTTTTTTAGGACATATTTGGAAGCCGTTGGGAAAAACCGAATCGTACCCGGCCAATTTGTTGGCCAGTTTTCTGCTCGTTTCAGCCTGGGGTTATTTTTTGTATCAGGGAGTTCTCGATCCGCAAGGAGGAATCAACAGCCTCTGGCCTTTATTTGGAATTGCCAATCAATTGCTCTCGGTCGTCGCTCTTTGTCTCGCAACCACCATTCTTATTAAAATGGAAAAAAAGAGAATTTTGTGGATTACCTTGATTCCCCTGCTCTGGCTGGTGGCGGTTACTTTTACGGCAGGGCTTCAAAAAATATTTCATCCCGATCCGAGGATTGGTTTCTTGGCGGAAGCTCGTCAGCTAACAAATGTTCAAATGATTTTTAATCGGCAGCTTGATGCCGTGGTGGCTGGAATTCTATTATTGTTAGTGAGTGCTATTCTTGTCACTTCCATCAAAAAATGGGGAAATCTTTTAAGTGGAAAAAGTCCGCTTGATTTAAAAGAAACTCCGGTCCTTTGGCTTTCGGACAAGAATTTAAAGAGGGGAGAACCGCTTCCCCATGCCGATCAACTCCTATCCGGTGGCGATCCAAAATCAAATCAAACAGGGAGATGCTGCTAGTGCTTGTTCAATTTAATAATTGACTACAAGCACTTGTGCCGTGTCCATAATGTAAATATTAAATAGAAAAGGTACTAAAAAAATGATTCACTCACTCAAGTTAAAACCAACGAGACGCGCCCCGCGGATTTTTTCAGGACATCTCTGGGCCTATCAGAGCGAAATAGAGTCGTTGGATAAAATCCCTCCGGGAAGTGTGTGCGATCTGCACGATTGGCGCGGGAAATTTATCGGCCGCGGTTACGTCAACCCTAAATCCCAAATTTCTTTTCGACTCTTGTCGGAACAAAAAGAAGATTTCGATCAAAAGTTTTTTACTCGTATTCTGACAACTTGCATCCAGCAACGGGAACAAGAGGGATTGCTGACTGAACCCTGCCGTCTCGTTTTTTCGGAAGGAGATTTGCTTCCCGGCTTCACCGTCGATTCTTATCCCCTACGCTCGTTGGCTTCGGGGACAAGCCTTGCTAGTTCAAAACCCTCTGCCATAGCGGAAAATTTTGGTAGGCATACCCTTGGAATTCATACCATTGACTCCTCTCTTCTGGTGGTTGTGCTGGGAAGTGCCGGAGCGGAAACCTTGCGCGAACCTTTTTTGAAAGCGTTAGCCACACTTTTCCCCGACCGTCCTATTTTCGAGCGCTCCGACACCGCTAGCCGCAAACGGGAAGGGTTATTGCCTCAAGTGGGTTTTGTGAAAGGAACCCTTTCTTCTCCACTGATAACAAAATTTGACGGAATCCCGGTCAAAATCGATTTCGAAAAAGGACAAAAGACTGGGGCTTTTCTCGACGCCAGAGAGATGCGTCGTCATCTTCGCGCGCATGCGAAAGGAAAAAAAATTCTCGATTGCTTTTCTCACATCGGACTTTTTTCTCGCTACGCCGATGCGGGCGGAGCGGCCACGATCACCGTTGTGGAAACTGACAAAGAAGCGACACAAATTATCCGTGAAGTCTTGCCATCTGCCACCATTATCGAAGAAAATGCTTTTGAAGTATTGCGGCAAATGGTGCGTGATAAAGTCGATAAAAAAAGATTTGACCGGGTTGTGCTGGATCCACCTGCTTTTACGAAAGATGCCCGTTCGGTGGGAGGCGCTCTGCGCGGTTACAACGAAATTAATTTGCGGGGGATGCAACTGTTAAATCCGGGCGGACTTCTCTACACCTCATCTTGTTCTTACCATCTGACGCGCGAACTTTTTTTTGAAATGCTTCGAAACGCAGCCAAAGACGCCGGCAAAAAATTCAGAATCGTCCAAACATTTTCGGCTGCCTCTGATCATCCGGTACTTCTTTCCGTTCCCGAAACCGATTATTTTAAAGGAGCTGTGCTGGAATGTCTTTCGTAATGGAAAACGTCACCCCTTTATGTCCTGTCTTTGGTGAATGCGGCGGATGCGCCACTCAAAATATTTCTTACGAAGAAGAACTTCGAATCAAAAAAGAAAAACTCCGCGAGATACTGAGTCCTCTGAAATTGGACGATTCCCTCTTTCAACCTATTGTCCCCTCTCCTCGCCCTTACCATTATCGCAATCGCCTAGACATTGCCCTTCGTCGAATCAAGAGCGGTGAAATTTTTATGGGGTTTGTGAACCCGGAAAAAAAGAGGACGATCCAAATCACCTCGTGCGCCATTGCGATGGAAGCGGTGTCTGATTTTATCCCGCAGCTTCGAAATGAAGCCATAGCGCGCCTCACTTCAAAATATCGCATGGCCAGTCTTGTGGTCAAAACCGGAGACGAGGGAAAAGTTTTTTGGGGAGGCATCGGCCGAAAGTCGCTTCAGATGAATGAGGCAGACTATTTGTGGACAAAGATCGATGGAATAAAAATTCATTACTCGCTCGACACTTTTTTTCAAGCCAACTTGTCGATCCTCCCACTACTACGCGCCACCATTCTTCAATGGGCTCCATGGACCTCATCGACAACTCTTTTCGATTTATATGGAGGGGTCGGGCTTTTTACGATGATGTTTGCCAAAAAAGTGGGACGTACCATTCTCATCGAAGAACATCCCGCTTCGATCCGATTGGCCCATTACAATATTTCCACGGCTCAGCTTAAAAATGTAGAGGTGATTGAAGGCAAAGTGGAAGACCATTTTTTTTCGCATAAAACAGAAATAGAAACTGGAGAAAGCCATGGAATTATTGATCCTCCCAGAAATGGCCTCTCTGAAAAATCACGCGAACTTTTAAGTTCTGCCACTTTTCTTAAATCCCTTTTTTATTTATCGTGTAATCCGGAAACGTTGCGCGATGACCTGCAGGTTTTTTTGAACAAAGAGTGGAGAATCAAAACACTCATTCCGTTTGATTTCTTTCCCAAGACAAAACATTTAGAAGTACTTACTTTGCTTCTTCCACCATCAACGGATAGTAGTCTTCTTCCACCACCAGCTGATTGGCAGTCCAACGAATTTTAAGCCCCCGAACAGATTCAGTATCAATAGTCAAGTTTTGGGAGGAAGCAGGCCCCAGGCTTGAGGGAGAATCGGATGGAATTTGGACATTCAATTGGTGATGGCCTGGAAGAATACGAACTGAAAATCTTTGGGCTTTATCCACTTTACCATAAAATAGGACATCACTTCCTACTTGAAGTGTAACTTTTTTCTCCACTAAACTTGCATCTAACTTAATCGGAAAAGTAATTTTTTGTTTTGTTTCTTCTTTTTCCTGAAAATCGGACAAAAATGAAACAATATTATCCCATTTATGCCGCCACAGAAAACCAACATCGGTTCCACTAGTTCCCAAATGATAATGCGTTGCACCCCAACTGACAGAGACAGATTCCCCCCCTTTATCATTAATCATAGAGCCGTTGGTACGAATACGAGGAAAAGAATTTTGCCGCAAAATGTGATAAACCGCATTGAGTTCTACCTTGGACAACGAAAAGGTAATCTTATTTTCGAACCCACCATACCTCTCATTAATCGAACAATTTTTTAAACTTAAATCCATCTCGGAACTCTGGTCGATCATCCCTGCTCCCGTAGAAAACTCTAACGTGAAATCAGCGGGCATCTGATAAGGCATTCCAGCAAAACATCCCCTAAAAAATCCAAACAAACCCACCATCAAAACAACCAACACTATTTTTTTAGTCATAGAATCATCCTGTTTCGTCCCTCAAAAATTTTCAATGAAAAAACGCGTCACTAGAAAAATATGAAAAAACGCGCTCCCCCTTTCGGGTAAAGCGCGTTTTTTCTGACCATATCAACAAGGAGAAAAATTAGTAATATATTACAAACCAATATCGGGTGCCGTAAGCTGTGTAAAACCAGCTTGATAGGCAGATAAAGACAACAAATTATTGGTCACGACTTTACCTGTCGAGTTGTCATTACTCATAGTGCCGATAGATGAAGAATAGGTAAACCCAGCCGTCGTATTGCAATTGTTAGTCGGAGCATAAGTCAGGGCCAAGGTTGAACTATCCGGTTTAAACACAGGGGTTCCTACATCGCGAGTCATCCCTTCAAATTGAACGAGAGGGTCCGGATTGATATGTCCCAACCCTTTTGTTTCATTAGGCCCTATCCAACTACAAATCATCCCATTAATAGTTCCTGTACTTTTAGCAATATCGAGACCAAAACCGTAGTAGGCTTTGCCAATCTCAACTCCAGAGGCCGCTGTCACCGAAATATTGATGACACGAGTTGCTCCATCTTGAGCCCCCGCTTGCCAGGCATGTTGCAGGGTGCTGGCACCGGTATCGCTATTTTGATTTTGTAGGGCATAAGTCGCATCGGCTCCCCATCCATTGGGATTAGTCAGAGACACTTTATTTGAGAAAGCAATATCCTCATTTTCGTCAAAAGGCTCGGCATCCGAGCCACAAAACACGGCATATTTTAATTCATAATTTAAAGTGGAAGTATCGGGGGTGTCGTAAAGCATAGTCCCCGCAAAAGTTTCACCGCTGGCCTTGCCTACCTGACAATTCCTAACATCAATCGGCAGCGAATAACTAAAAGAGAGCTTTCCCTGATGCAAGGTATTGTCATCATTGAGAGGAATATTTGTTAAGATGATGTGGGCCGTGGCTGTTGTTCCATTACCTGGATCTATATCCAGAGAAAGAGTTGTTTTATAGGTGGGATCACCATCGGCACTGTCGTCAAGCCGTTCTACTTTTGCAATTTTAAAGGTAGCGACCTTACCAAGGTTGACATGGTTTGTCACAGCCGTTAACAGATCCACCGAGTCTCCATTGGGATTTTCAGGAAGCCCCAATCCATCTTTTTTTGCCGCACAGGCAGTCGCAGCGACCAGACTGATCATATTATCCAGTCTTTCAGAAATCGCTTCCATACGTTTATTGGCATAAGCGGCGGCACAAGCTTCTCCTGTATTTGTGCCATGACTGTCCACTTCGAAGCTGCTCCACATACCTAAATCAAAAGCGGGAAGGCTAACTGCCTGGCCCGGAGCATCGGGAGAATTATTTCCAGTAATGGTAGACCCATAACAATTGGGCAACACGATATCGTCAGTTTTAAAGGTAAAAGCACAATCTCCTGCTCCGTCTATTAAATTCCCAATAGCATCTTTTTTGGCTTGATAGTCAGAACCGTCAGGGTCACCCGTTTTTAAATCCGCTTTCATGCCGGATGATAGGCGTACAGCCGATAAGCTTGAAGTGGCCAGGCTATCATCTTCGGTAGGGGCGGCCACAACCACGTCAGCAGGAACCGCTGCGGAAATATCTAACGAACTTGCAGTGGCAGTTCCAGTCCCAGTTGAAGTGGTCGAAGTACTGGAGCTAGAGCTCAAACTCGAACCTCCACACGACACGATAGAAGCGATACCAAATACGAGTAACAGACCATTTAAAAATAATTTATAAAGTTTCATATCTTGCTTTAATTCAAATCAAAGCAAAATGAATGCCAAAAAAACATACTATAAAATACAATAAATTCAAATACTTATAAATTTATTAAAATTAGGGGGGCTTTTAATACCCATTAAAAAAGAAGAAAATTTCTTAAATCACTTTAGATTTTAAGAAGTTGAATAGTTTTGATGAAAAAATATCATTTCGAGAATTTGACACTACTGTTAGTAGAAAAGCTGCGTATTGGGAAAGCTGTTTTTCAGCCCAGCCAATTCTTCGGGGGAAATTTTATTTTCCTTGAGAATAAGCCGTTTCAAGCCGGTCAGTTCTTTAAGAGTTGCCGGTAACTTTTGAATCTGATTGAAGGCAATCGCCAAATCCTCAAGATGAATCAATTGACCAATTTCTGCAGGCAGACTCCCCAATTGATTTCTTGTCAAATTCAATTCTCGTAACTCTTTGAGTTGTCCTATCTCAGGAGGCAATTGCTTGAGTTGATTGTCGGAAAGATCCAATTTTTTCAACCCTACCAACTGACTAATTTGCGGGGGAAGGCTAATCAATGTTCCTTTTGTAATATTTAACTCTTCTAAATTTACCATACTCCCCATCTCAGTAGGTAAAGTGGTTATTTGGCAACCATGGCAAGTAAAGTCATGTAAGTTTTTCAAAAGACCAATTTGCGGCGGCAGTTCACTTTTGATCCATGAAAGATAAAGAGTCGTCAAATTGGGTAAAGATTGGAGTTTGACTAACTCATCTCCCCAGTTGTTAAAACCAACATTTCCTATCTGTAAATAAGTCAGCTTCGGCAAAGTACCCATCTCAGCAGGTAAAGATGCAAGTGTCTTATTATCATTTAAAGATAGGGATTTTAATTTCTGCAAATGACCGATCTCAACAGGAAGTTGTGTGAGAAAATTATTAGCTAGAGTTAACTCTTTAAGCTTTTTTAATTTGCCGATTTCGATAGGAAGAGAAGAGAGTAAGTTATTTTCCAAATTTAACGATTCCAAATTTTCAAATAAACCTATCTCAGGAGGCAAGGCAGACAATTTTTGATTATGTAAATCTAAAGAGACAACTGTCCGGGGATTAGATAGGGCCAACTTCAAATTTGTAATAGAAATAAATCCATCTTGACGCATGATTTCGCTGGGAAGTAATTCACTTTTATCACCAAAGGTTAGATCGACCGAAGGGAGCTCGGCCACAATTCTTTGCTTCTCTGCTTCTGAAAAAAGATTGTCTTTCAGATGCAACGTTTCTAATTTAATATTGAGCTTACCTATTCCTTTCGGCATTTGGTTCAACTGATTATTATCAAGTCCCAACAGTTTTAGTTGATTGAGCTTGATAAGACTCTCGGGTAATTTTTTCAGGTGATTGTCGCGCAGTCCTAAGAATTGCAAGTGGATTAGATTGCCGATTTCTGAAGGTAGACTCTCGATCTGGTTTCCTTCGAGATTAAGATCTTCCAATTCTGCAAGCTGAGTTAATGCAGCAGGTAGAGAAGCGAGCTTATTTCCCGTCAGATACAAAACTTTCAGTCGTTCCAAATCACCGATTTGACCCGGCAAAACCTCCAGAGAGTTTTTGATTAAATAAAGCGCCTGGAGATTTTTAAGAGAAGCGATCCCTACAGGCAAAGTTTTGATTTGGTTCTGTGATAAATCCAGAGAAACCAAGTTTGTCAACTTCAAGATCGCATGCGGAAACTCGGTCAATTTTTGTCGAGCCAGAGATAAATTGGTAACCTTCTGCGGTTCTTTAAGAGCTTCAGCTAAAGAGTTATAGATTTTTCCGTTAGGCGAAATAAATTTGCCCGTATTTCCAACAATCAAATTTTGAGCAGCAGAAGTCTCAACCAATGAAGATAAGAATAAAACTATAATAATAAAACTTCTTGTTAAAAAATTAAACATGGCTTGAGGGATTACATATTAACTGACCTGCCCCCCACAAATCAACGCCCACTTTTTGATCCGAGGCCATTTTTTGATTTCGGCTTCCCTTTTGAGAGCTTGGGATTTATCGGGAAAAGATTCGGAATAGAGAAGTTTTCTAAATCCAAAACTTCGAGTGAATTTACAACCTCGGCCAGACTTGTGCTCTTTCATTCTCCGTGCAAGATCGGTGGTATACCCTACATAATATCTCAAGTCGCCCGTTTCGAGAATGTAAACAGTGTGAAGGTTACTTATTATCATAAAAAAAAACCCGCCCACATTTCTGTGAAGCGGGTTTTAGGTTGGCTCCGGCTGCTGGACTCGAACCAGCGACCTAGCGGTTACGATCTGACTTGAGTTTCCTCAAGAGTCGGACTTTATCTTTACCCTTTCACTCTTTTTACTGACGTGAAGTGGGGTAGCGGGTGTAGAGTCTCTGCACTTGCCCTCAGCCTAAGGCTGATGCTAGCTCAGGATTGCCGACGACTTATCGTGTGCGAGTAATCGTTTCGGTTTCCCTGATTTAGCCCGCTTATCATCTCAACATTACTGCTGAGAGCTGCTAATTTGGCATGAACTTCTCGATGACAATTCGCACACACTATTTCACACTTATCTAACTCTTCTTGAACCCTTTTCCAGCTTCGGGTGTACCCCTTGCTCGAAATATTAAAGTCCTTCTGAGTTGGATCGGTGTGGTGGAATTCAAGCGCTTCAATACATTTCTTATAGCCACAACGTTGGCATTTCCCACCCTTGTACTCCACAGCCATTAAACGAATTTTCTTTCTCCGTTTATGCACTGCCTTGATGAGATATTGCCTTCTGTCACTATAAAGGCGCTTTTCCATGTCACCTCGAGTCATGCTTCGCTCGCCTTATGGCGAGCTCGGCACAGCCGCTTGCTCTACCGACTGAGCTAAGCCGGAATTGTTTAGGTTTTTAGTGGATTGAGGCAAAAGAGTCAAATGAGTTTATCGAGGACTATTTGTCCCTTTTATTTTTTTTCGCGATTGGCTTCCACCTTCATTTTCATTTTCATCCAATCTTCGGGGGTGAGTTCCAAAAGTCCGTTGAATTCACCCGCCCCTTGCAACCATTCGCCGCCGTCGATGGTGACGCATTCGCCGTTGATGTATTCGGCTTGGTCGGACATTAAGTAGCAAGCGAGGTTGGAAAGTTCTTCATGTTTTCCGGTACGGCCGAGAGGATTGCGCGCTAACATTTTTCCTTCGAAACCATCGGGCATCAGATTCGCCCAGGTTTGTTCGGTTTTGAAAGGACCGGGAGCGACTGCGTTGAGGCGGATTTTATATTTCGCCCACTCCACCGCCAGCGATTGGGTCATCGCCAGCACTCCCGCTTTGGCGCAGGCGGAAGGAATCACAAACGCGGAACCGGTCCAGGCATAGGTGGTGCAAATGCTGAGCACGCGGCCGCCAACTCCTTCGTTAATCCAGCGTTTGCCCACCGCATGAGTAGAATGAAAAGAACCGTAAAGAACAATTTTGACAACGGCGTCAAAACCGTTTGGCGACAGATATTCGGTGGGACAAATAAAATTTCCGGCGGCGTTGTTGACAAGGCCCGAAATTTTTCCAAATTTTTCGTAAATGCCGTCGACCACTTTTTCCACTTCATCATATTTGCGCACATCGCAAGGTGCGTAGAAAACTTTCGTCCCCTTTTTTTCAATTTCAGCCGCCGCTTCTTTTAAGACCTCTTCCCTTCGACCGCAGATGGCGATGTTGGCTCCTAGCGAAGCAAAACCAAGCGCCATCGACTTTCCCAGGCCGGTTCCTCCGCCCGTAATAAAAATCACTTTGTCTTTGAGTAAATCTTTTTGAAACATAATGTTCTCCTTTTGGTTTCCGCTTGATGCTCCAACCACTTCCTCACCAGCTGCTGACGCCATGCTGGTTCGGTCGTCCAACTCATATCCCGATTTTTAGGTAAGAATCAATCAAGAAAGGTGAATGTGACGGTTCCATTCTATCAGACCTACAAAGCTGGCCACCGTTGCAAGTAGACAAACAATTGTTAAAATCGTCCACAGAAAATTAGTTTTTTGACGGATCCGCCTCTCTTTATAAATCAAAGGGCCAAGAATCATTCCTGTCACCATTCCTCCCAAATGGGCGATGTTATCCGCATGAACTAGCCAACCAAAAGCCAGCGCATACAAAGCCCAACGGAAAAAGAAATCACGATTTTGTTTTCCCGCGGGACCACCGTAAAAATGTTCATAACTAATTCCAAAACCAATCAATCCAAAAATCGCCCCGGAAGCTCCAGCAATCACCGCATAACTATTTCCCCCTCTGACTATCAAATCGGCCACAGCTCCACCAACCAAGCATAAAGTATAAACAACAAACATCCGGCGCTTTCCAATTTGGTCTTCGAGCAGCGGCCCCACTTGCGAGAGGCTGAGCATATTCATCAGAATATGAAGGATTCCGATATGCAAATATCCATAAGTAATGATCCGCCAGAATTCTCCCTGGGAAAAAAGTTCGGGATT
>OBEQ010912398.1_pt1 | contig 35865 bp, 26 predicted proteins | sample 1670901 | NCBI WGS metagenome assembly OBEQ01 (sample SAMEA104232315, study PRJEB22302) | groundwater metagenome | biome: forest; feature: aquifer; material: groundwater | place: USA | collected 2011-08-07 | depth 5.4 m | reverse complement strand
GAGCGACCGAGGGATGAGCGAGCAAACTGCTTTGCTCGCGCCCGGGATTTGAAGAGGTTCTCCGTTACCCAGCACTTATTTTTCAGAAAATAAGTGCTGGGTCGGAAACCTGTACTGAAACAGTAGGTTTCAAATCCCGGCCGACATTTCGGTTTTTTTAAATACTTATTCACTAATAACTAATTGCTTTTCATGATAATCGTAGATGTGGAAACTTCCGGCGTAAGCCCCGAAAAACATTCGCTTGTGAGCGTAGGCGCTATTGATTTTGAAAATCCAGCGAATCGTTTTTATGAAGAGTGTCGGATTTGGGACGGCGCGCATATTGAAAAAGATTCCCTAGTTGTGAACGGTTTTACGGAAGAGCAAATTACTGACCCAAAAAAGAAAACCGACAGGGAAGTGGTAGTTGATTTTTTGGCCTGGCTTGAAGAAATTCCGGAAAAAACAATTGCTGGACACAATCCGTCTTTTGACCGTGATTTTTTGCAGGCGACCGCTTATCGTTATCACATTAACTGGCCTTTGGCGCACCGTACCATTGACCTTCATTCAATTTGCTATTTTGACATGATTAAACGCGGTATGAAAATTCCGAACACGCATGGACACTCCGCGCTAAACTTGGACGCGATTCTTTCTTATATTGGACTGAAGGCGGAACCAAAACCTCACAACGCTCTGACAGGCGCTCTTGTGGAAACGGAAAGTTTTGGCAGACTTTTTTACGGAAAACCTTTTTTGGAAGAGTTCTTTAAGTTTCCGATACCACAGAAAGTATTTAGAATGTAGTAGGTAGAAGTTAGACAAGAAAGGAAGATTTAAGACAAAGCGGTACAAGACAAAATATGGCTTTATTAAGCCATATTTTTATGTTATATGACATAAAATCCTTGACAATTTATTATAAAAATGATAGTATTTTGGCAACATCAGATGTGAAAGTCTGGTGTTTTTAATTAACTGAAAACTAATGAGTGAAGCGAATATAGTTTTCGTTACCCCCTCACCAATTTTACTGAACATCTAGTTAGCAATTAATGGGGTATTTTAAAGTCTCATAATGACTCTAGGAAAAAACGATATATCGGTGAAATTGGTGGGGGGGTGATGATTTTCTAAAACTCGCGAACTCGTTAAGAAAATCAATCATGTTAGAACTTACAACCAGCGCTATGTTTTTGCTCTCTTTGTTCTACGGAACAACCGGCGCAAATGAGAAGCCTATAGATGCCGTATTAAATTCTACAAATCCAATATACGAAGATGTCAGCATTGTTGACGGTGTGGCTTTGATTGCCACGACAGGGAACGCAACGACAGTTGAATCCCAAGTGCGCGAGTACTTCAAAGACGCGCCGATTCTGGCGGAAATTGCCAAATGTGAATCGCAGTTTAGGCACATTGGCGCGGACGGCGAAATTATCAAGGGCAAGGTGAACAAAGGCGACCTCGGCGTGATGCAAATCAATAAATATTATCACGAAGAGGAAGCGCAGAAACTTGGCCTTGACCTTACGACTCTTAAGGATAACATGACCTATGCCAAAGTGCTTTACGACAAGTTCGGCACGAGCCCATGGCAGTCTTCGTCCGATTGTTGGCAGAAGTATAAGCCGTTAGCGAAGAAATAAAATTAAAATCCCGCGACCTTGGTCGCGGGATTTTAATTTTATACCATAGGATTTCATCTGTTAAGAAATATCGTTTTTAATTTAGCACGCTTCTCTTGTTCGAAAAAAACTAAAAATTCTTTAAGCTCATTTTTTGCTGTAAATGAATATCCTTTTACTTATTATTATCAGGGTGCTTTCTTCCATGAAACTTTTCGTGAATATCTCTGAGACCCTTATTAGTTATGTGAGTATAAATCTGTGTTGTAGCCACATTCTTATGACCTAAAAGCTCTTGCACACTTCGTAAGTCAGCCCCATTGCTCAAAAGGTCAGTAGCATAAGTGTGACGCAGAGTGTGTGGCGTAACTTTTTTTGAAATTCCCGCAAGCATTGAACATCGTGAAATCATCTTTTGTATTGAACGAGGAGAAAGTCTGTGGTCATCATCAATATCCTTCCCACGATGATTTATGAAGAGAGGCTTTTGAACATCTTTTCGAGATGCTAGATATGTACGGAGCCACTCGGCTGCATTAGGGGATATAAAGACGGTTCGTACATACTTTCCTTTACCAACAATCGAAAGTTCGAAAGTGCGCCTTGAATCTTTGTCTTTCAAAAATGACATTTGATCCACATTAAGCGCTACCAACTCCGAGATACGCATGCCGGATGAAAAGAACAGTTCCATAATCGTTCGATCACGAAGGCCGACAAGTTTTTTTGTATAGGGAATTTTTAACATCGCTTCAACATCATGAACTTCAAGAAAAGAAATTGTTTCATCAGTTTTTTGTTTAGCTAATTTTACTTTGGAAGAGGGAAGAGTTTCAATATCACGATCAGCGAGAAAATCAAGAAGCACACGTAATGCAATCAGGTAATAATTTTGAGATTTCTTGCCTAAATACCCCCCAGCACGAGTTTTATAAGTTCGAGCTAAATATAATCGGTAATCCCAAATAAGGTTTGTTGTTAGCTCATGTGGGAGGAGAGCTATCTTATTTGTTTTCTTGAGCCAGCCAACAAATAGTTGCAGGTACTGCCTATAATTACGCTGTGTATTATTTGATAATCCTTTTTCAATTTCGCAGTAATCAAGAAAGGGAAGGATGTATTCGACTATTGGCTGAACGGCTCTTTTGGTCTTCATGATCATATTATATTAGTTCGCACAATATATGTAAAGCGAACTTATCCACATTTCCGCATGTAGCTTGTGCGACATACAAGCCTATGAAGAAAAATAACAGGATATTGAAGCATATATTGCGACAGATACTTATCAAGTTTATTATTGAGATACCCGATAAGGTTAAATCTGTTGCTGGGGTAAAATACATCTATGCACATTCCACCTTCGGAGTCATAAACAAAAATTTAGTGAGAAATAAGTTTGGAAAGATTATTCCAAATCAAACCAATGACAATGTTGTTCCAAATCCATGTAGCTGGTATCACCAGAATATGATTCCAAAGACTCACGACTAAGTTCCAGACATAGTTTAAGTTGTCGCTCACTTTTGGCGACTGGACGATTTCCCGCAAATTAAAGCCGAAATAGCCCAGTATTATTAGAATTACAACTAAAAGAATGATAAGACTTACAAATCCTCGGTTTGTTTTCATAAGTCCAATTATATAATAACTGCCAAAAGAAAACAAAGTTGCGGTTGGGCCTTTAACTGTTATCATATATAGGCAATGGAATGGGGTAGTAGAATTTCAAATTACTAAACGCGATAAAGTTAAGGTTTCAATAATCTAATTAAGCAGCAACTTAAATCTTTTCAAATTAAATTTTGTTCATTAAGAACAATTTGAAATTTCACTACCCCATGGAACCAACCTCAAACAAAGCTCCTCTTTCCAATTTTACAAAAATTTACCTTTTACTTTGGGGAACTTGCCTTTTAGTTGGGCTCACAGCTTTTGTGCTTTACAAATTCGGTTTCCGCTTGACCAGCCATCTTGAACCGGTGAAAGTTGGTTCAATAGAGTTAAATGCTTCGCAAGCTGTCGCGCAAATTTTTCTTGACAACAAACAACAAAACCCAAAATTTGTTAACGGACGATTCGTAATGACAAACATTACACCCGGAACTCATTCCCTCTTGGTTTCTAAAGAAAATGCTTGGCCGTGGGCGAAAATTATCGCAGTGCATCCGAATACTGTTAGCCGTTTTTACACTTTTATGTTTCCAATGGACGGCCTTTCCGTAAAAACAATTTTGCCGAATGATTCTGATTTTTCAAAAGCGCGTGACGCCTTAAAATTCTCTAAATTGCCAGAACCAAAACTGGGAAGCTCTCCCCTACTTCCGGAAAATTCCTTGAAAGAGTGGCTGGAGTTAAATGTTCCTGACAGAAAAATATCGGCGGATAAAACTACCGCGCTTTTTGTTGAAGACAACACAATCTATGTTTCGTGGATTTCTGAATCGGAACCGCCACCGCATTATTTTTGCGAAGAAAATCCTTGTAAGCTACGGATGGCCGTTACAGTTTCAAACCAGCCGATAAAGAGCGTTGATTTTTACAAAGGGCGAAACGACCTGATTTTGTTCGCTTCCGGAGGAGCGCTCTATGCCATTGAAGTTGACCGTGAAGGCACGCAAAATTTCCAACCGCTTTATAAAGGCACTGACCCTTATTTTGCGCAAACTCCCGCAGGCGTTCTTTATATCAAGGACGGCGGTTCTTTTTTAAGTGCGACTCTATAATGACAGTTTACGAAGTAACGAATGGGTTCCCGAATGGCTACGAATAAAACAACCTTGCCAAAACGCCCCGAGGTCTCCTAGAGGCAGAATTTCTCTGTTTCTATTTTGACTTTTAAGTTTTGAATTTTTAACTAATTTCCATGCGTTTAATTGAAGTCATTCCCATATCTCGCGGTATCAGCAAAGAAACTTTGTCCTATTTTGCCTCGGAAGACATTGCCCCCGGCTCGCTTGTTTCCGTACCGCTTCGCAAACGCGAAGTCAGCGCGCTTGTTCTTTCTTCGCGAGACGCGAAAGACGCCAAAACTGAAATTCGCAAGGCGGAATACGAAATGAAAAAAGTGCGAGAGTTTAAGTCCGAAAAGTTTCTTTCGGAAGCTTTTATGAAAGCCTCAGCCAAGCTTGCCGAGTATTCGGCAAGCGCGCTCGGCAGTGTCTTAAATCTTTTGATTCCCAAAGCCATTTTAGAGGCGCCGGCGTTCGGCGCCAAAGAAAAGTCCGATAAAAAATTCGCCACAGAGAAGAACGCGATTGTTTTTGACCGAGTTGTTCTCCAAGCCGATACCGAGGAAAGGTTCGCCAACTATCGCAGTCTAATTCGCGAGGAATTTGCCCGCAAGCATTCGGTTTTTTTCTGTTTGCCGACAGCCGAAGATGTTAAACGCCTTTCCGCCGTGCTTTCCAAAGGCATTGAAACTAGAACTTATTCGCTCTACGCTTCCCTGCCGAAGAAAAAAATGCGTTCAGTGTGGGAAAGCGCGGTAGCGGACGAGCATCCGATTTTGATTATTGCCACCGGCCTTTTCTTTTCAATCTGTCGGCCTGACATCGGCGCCATTATTTTGGAAAATGAAAGTTCTAGATTCTACAAACTTTTGGTAAGACCGTTTTTTGATGTGCGAACCTTCGCCGAATTTTTTGCCAAAGAAATCGGAGCGAAGTTTCTGGTTGGCGACACTTTGCTTCGCACGGAAACCATTTTTCGTTTTAAGCTCGGAGAATTTAGCGAGTTCGCGCCACTCAAATTTCGCTCGCTCTCCCCTGCCGAATGTTCCGTGGTTGATATGACGCTGGTTAAAAAAACTAAAACTGGCAAGTTTGAGGTTGTGAGTTTAGAACTGGAACAACTTGTCAAAAAAACTTTTTCCACCAACCAAAATCTTTTTATTTTTTCGGCAAGGCGAGGACTTTCTTCGCAAACCGTCTGCGGAGATTGCTCCACAATTGTCCGCTGTGGTCGTTGCCGTTCCCCCATTAACTTGCACAAAGCGCGCGCGGGCGACGGCAATCAAAATTTTTTCTTTTGCCACGGCTGTGGCGAAAAACGGTCATCTGAAGAACATTGCGCTCATTGCCAAAGTTGGAAGCTCGTCCCATTAGGCGTTGGCATTGAGCTTATTGAATCGGAATTGCGTCAAAAATTCCCCGACTTAAAAACTTTTAGAGTTGATAAAGATAAAACCCCGACAAGCAAACAGACTGAAAAAACCGTCGGCTCTTTTTACGCCTCGCCGGGTAGCGTCTTGCTTGGCACCGAAATGTCGCTGGCATTTCTGAATCGCAAAATTGACAATACCGCCGTGGCTTCGCTTGACGCGCTTTTTTCCCTGCCAGACTTTCGGATTCACGAAAGAATTTTCCAATTGCTTTTGAAAATCCGCGCGCTCACCTTAACCCGGTTTTTGGTACAAACCAGAGCGTCTGACGAGCGCGTGATAACTTCCGCGCTCAAAGGCAACCTGATTGATTTTTATCGGGAAGAAATCGCCTCACGAGAAACTTTTCGCTATCCGCCGTTTACGACTCTTATTAAAATTTCACTCGCTGGCACGCGCTCGGCTGTCAGTCGTGAAATGGAAAAACTTAAAGATTTTTTCAAACCTTTTGAAACGGAAACTTTTCCGGCGTTTATAGAAGAGTCGCGGGGCGCTTTTACCATGCACGCTCTTTTGCGCCTCCCGAGAGGCGCGTGGGTCAATCAAGAGCTTCTTAAAAAACTGCTCTCCCTTCCCCCCCAGTTCCGCGTGGCAGTTGAACCGGAGAGTTTGCTATAGAATATATCTATTTTTTTATTCTACCCTTCGGCCGAACCATTCCATAGATAAAAAACGAGGAGACGAGAAAAAGTTCCATATAACACCACTGTCTTCTAATTATTTACTTTGGTACCACTTTTGATCTTATCGTCAAAAATAATTTGGATATTCTTATAAGTATCATGAATCCTATATACCCTCACACTTGTAGTGCTTGAAGCTGTCGTTACAGAAACCTTTTGATTACCGACCCACTTAACTGAAAATGGGTAATCATTGTTTCCATAAGTTGTAGCCCTAAGAATAGTTTGTCCGTTAAGTTCAAGATTTTCTACGAATGCTGTGGTTGCTCCGCAGTCTCTTTCGTAATAATTTACTTCATACCTTGAGTCAGAAGATTGATACTTGCCAATTTGAGTATCTCCGCATAAACCCTTTGCGAAGAGGTAAAACAAGGCCATTATTCCTAATGCAATTAGAGCTAAAATTACCGCAATTATAATCAGAATTCTTTTAATCATAATTCCTAAATCTTAAACTCTACAACATCGCCGTCCTTCACCACATACTCCTTCCCTTCCGTCCGAAGCAAGCCTTTTTCGCGGGCGACGGCGTAAGAACCGCTTTGTAAAAGCGTATCCCAGCCGATAACTTCCGCCCGCACAAACTTATCTTTGAAATCGCCGTGAATGGCAGTTCCAGCCTCTGGCGCCGTCCATCCTTTTTTAATCGTCCAGGCACGAGTTTCGTCTTCACCTGTTGTGAAGTAAGTTATTAGGTTAAGCGTTTCGTAACCTTTTTTTATTAAGTTATCAATTCCATCGTCTTTGACACCGAAGTCAGTTCGCATTTGTTTTTTCTCTTCGCCTTCAAAATCTTTCAAATCGTGTTCAATTCCCGCGTCAACCACAACCCACGACGCTTTTTCTTTTTCCAAAAAAGCCATCAGCTTTTCCCACCTCTCGTCTTTCTCCCCATTCGTTGCATTCGCATCAATTCGTATATTGGCATTATACATGTCTAGGTTTTTCCCCCCAGCCTTTTTATTCAACACATACAGAATCGGCTTGGTGGTAAGCAAGTGAAGACTCTTGAGAAACAGCGACTCTTTTGAATCAATGGGAATGCTTGAAGCCAACTTCTCGTTTTCAAGAGTGGTTTTCAAACGAGCAAGCAAAGCGCCCTCGGCAACAGCATCCTTGTCGCCTCGTTTGATGTCCCGACCCAAATTTGTCAGGCGTTTGCTGACCGTCTGAAGGTCGGCCAAAATCAGTTCAAGGTTTACAACTTCAATATCACGGACAGGGTCAATTCCGCCCGATACATGAATCACTTTGTCGTCTTCAAAAATCCGCACCACTTCGGCAATGGCGTCCGTCTCTCTGATGTTTGAAAGAAATTGGTTGCCGAGTCCTTCGCCTTCAGACGCTCCCTTCACCAATCCAGCGATATCAACAAACTCCACTACTGCCGGAAGAGTTTTTTTTGAGCGCGAAAATGCGGAAAGTTTCCACAGTCTTTCATCCGGCACCGCAACAACGCCGACCGACGGGTCAATGGTGCAAAACGGATAATTCTCGCATGGCACGCTCTTTCTGGTCAAGGCGTTGAACAATGTGGACTTTCCCACATTTGGCAGACCGACGATGCCGATGGATAAACTCATACAGAAAGAGTATATAGTAAATAGCGGTTAGTATCTAGTCTTCAATAAAAATTTAATATGCGAATTTTAAGCATTGAAACTGGAAAGTGTACAGCTCCTGTAAGGAGCAAACGAGCGAAGCCAGAGAGAAATGCGCCAAACACGTAAGTCCTATGTGTAACAATTTTACCCCACACTATTTATATTACACGGTCATCAGGGTCATGGTATTATATCCTCCCTCAGTTTTTTATTCTACCCTTCGGCCGAACCATTCCATAGATAACAGAGGGTAATTAAATCACTTCAACACTCCAATCGCCTATCGCTGGAAAATTTTAATGTTAATGTGAGTTTATTGTGAAGGCGCGTCAATAAGCGCGGTAATTTTTTGTCCGGCCGAACTCATGTCATCGGCAAGGCGGTAATGCATCTCATACCCTCTCTGTTCCCTATCAACCAAGTCAACCCTAAACAAAATTGACAGGTGTTTTGACGCCGCTTTGTAAGAGCATTTCACTCCTTCCGAAATTTGTCCCACGGAAGCCGTCTTTTTCTTTTTCAATAATGAAATTATTTTGAGGCGGGTGATATTGCCGAAAGCCTTAAAGGTTTTTTCCAAATGTTTCATAAAATTGTTTTATTTTTAATCCACCCTTCGGCCGAACCATTCCATACATCATAGCATACATAACACATATATAACATCCGAAAAATAACATTGAGAATCACGCTTAAACCTTGCAAAATTTATTTTTTTAAGTAGTATTGTTAACAGACCAACAAGAGAACAAAAGAGAGTATCGTATGGCTACTGATTGTAAAAAATTGAGTCCGAACGCCCAAAAATTTTTTGAGCGTTTGAAATTCCACTTTCCCCCCGACCCATGGGGAAAGCCTCGTTGGCAAAAGAGGGGCAAGGTTAATGACAACGGTTGGTTTGACCTCCGAAAAAACAACGACCGAGACCGTCTAGAAAAAAATGTAACAAAATTTCTCGGCTATCTAGTCGGAATGGAGGCAAAAATTTATCAGAAGAAAAAAGGGTCTTTAGTTGGATTTGAGAACTGTCGTTTTTCATCAAAAATGTTTCGGTCGTATGCCGATATTTTGCTCACATTGGAAGAGCTTGACTACCAAATCCAAATGGAAACAATAGATTTGGTGGAAAGGTAAATGCAACATACCTGTTTATCTACGGAATGGTTCGGCCGAAAGGTAGAATAAAAAAAGCGATTCTGCCAAGAGTCGCTTGTTTTTTATAAACACAAAATGCGCCGAACAAACTTGCTTTTTAGCGGTTTGTTTGTAGTATAAGCGCTAGCGCATCTAAAGTGAGATGCAAGTTCAATGAAAACCAGTCAACAAAAGAAAGTTTATGGCTCATATTCCCTTGTCTGTTATCGCGAAACAACCGTTATTGCAGGACCTCAACTTGCGCAGTCGTGGCAAGGTTCGTGATTCTTACAACTTGCCAGATTATCCAAATAATATGCTCGTGGTGACTTCCGACCGATGCAGTATCTTTGACTTCGTCTTGTCGACTCTAGTGCCGATTAAAGGCGAAATTTTGACAGCGTTGAATCACTTCTGGACCAAAAATGTGATAGATGAAATCTGCAAAACCGATTTCGTCGCCTGTGGCGCTGAGATTGACAGGTACTTGCCGGAAAATCTACGCAACAATGTCGAACTTCAAAAGCGGGCAACTGTCGTAAAAATTGTTCCTGAACCTGATGTTGAAGATATCGTGCGTATTATTTTAACTGGAAGTGGCTTTACAAGCTACCAAAAAACACAAAGTATTTGCGGGCATAAATTGCCAGCGGGTCTTACAAATGGCGCACTGCTTCCCTACCCTATCTACACGCCGACCACAAAAGCTAAAGTTGGACATGACGAACATGTTACGGCCGACAGCGTGGCCAAGAAATACGGCCACCGCCGTGAGAGGTTGTCTCTGCAGGTGGCCCTCGCTATCGCCAGTTACGCGTCAAAGCGTAAAATTATCATGGCTGATACCAAGTTTGAATTCAGCCTTGATGACGGCACATTCGTCCTAGCCGACGAAAAAGGCACTCCCGATTCCAGCCGTTTCGTAGATAAAACAGCCTGGATAAAAGCTTTGGAAGGGGACCAGTTCCCGCCATCGCTAGACAAGCAGTATGTCCGCGAATGGGGTAAAGAATTTGGTATTGATAAACGCAATCCAGAAGTTGACAGAGACACCGCCTATGTGGATTGTCTGGAAGTTCCAGCTTTTGTCGTGAACATGACGACGCGCATCTACCGCTACATATTTTGGAGACTGACTGGCTTGCGGATTGAAGTTTACCAGAAGTCAAATATGGGCGTTGATGTCAAACCTCACTGGCGGAAGATTGAAATCATTGCGGGAAGTGAAAGCGACTTGCTACAAATAGAACACGGCCTTAATTATTTTCGTCACAGCAGGGCTGATGTTAGCGTAAGTGTCGTAAGTTGTCATCGCAATCCGAAGACACTCCGCGAATTTGCGCTGGACAAACTTGTTACGGCCGACATCGTCATTGCTGGCGCTGGAATGGCTGCGGCATTGCCGGGAATCGTCAAAAGCGAACTGTGCTTTCTAGGTCGCTTTGATATCCCCGTCATCGGCGTGGCTTTAAGGGGCAAGACAGAAAAGGAAAATCAAGCAGCCGTTCTCTCAATTGAATGTTTGCCTGGTCAGCCAGTTGAATTAGACCCGAAAGGCAATGCCTATTTTGGCGAAGAAGGTTTTGTTGACGCCTGTTTAGTGGCCCTTACGCATGAGTTTCTTCCGAGGGCGATTGAACAAAAACCGGCAAAGATTGGTTTCAAGCAGTTTCTATTGAAAGATGCTTGTCCATAGACCGCGTACCACCCGAAGCAATTCGGGTGTTTTTATAATCTTAAATTACAATATTGATCAACCTTCCCGGGACATAAATTACTTTGCGGATTGTTTTGCCTTCAATCCACTTTTTAATTTCGGGAAGCGCCAAGGCTTTTTCTTTCGCTAAAGCTTCTGTAAGTTCGCCTTCAATTTCAATATTGGCGCGCACTTTGCCATTGACTTGAATCACAAGAGTTTTACCGCCGGCGTTTGCAAGTTCTGCGTCATAGGTCGGCCACGGCTCAAGATGGATTGATTTAGGGTGTTTCAGAAGCGACCACAATTCTTCCGTGATGTGCGGAGCAAACGGCGCCAAGAGACGCAACAGAATTTCATAATGGTTTTTGGAAACTGCCGACACTTTTTCAAATTCATTTACCAAAACCATCATACTGCTCACGGCTGTATTAAACCGCATGGCTTCAATGTCCTCTGATACTTTTTTAATTGTCTTATGCGTCAATGTTTCCAATTTATGATTTGGTGCTTGTGATTTGTTTGAAAATTGAAAATTGAAAATTGATAATTCCGTTTTCTCGAAAAGTCTCCAGACCTTTTCGAGAAAACGGCGCGGTCCCACCATGCTCTCCGTATTCCAAACAATATGCTGGTCAAACGGCCCCATAAACATTTCGTAAAGCCTTAGAGTGTCCGCGCCGAATGTTTTTATAATGTCGTCGGGATTCACAACATTACCCTTTGATTTTGACATCTTCACTCCACCTTCGGCGAGAATTAAGCCATGCGAAGTGCGTTTTTGGTAAGGCTCGCTTGTCGGCACAAGCCCGAGGTCAAAAAGAAACTTGTGCCAAAAGCGCGAGTAAAGGAGGTGGAGTGTCGTGTGTTCCATTCCGCCGTTGTACCAGTCAACGAGGCCAGTCGGTAGTCGGTAGTTTTTAGTTTGTATATTTTTAGAAATGCCAGACCAAAATTCAAGTTTTTTTCTACTCGCGAATTCTTTTGTGTTTTTTGGGTCAATGTAACGCAGATAATACCATGAGGAACCAGCCCAGTTTGGCATGGTGTCGGTTTCGCGACGAGCCGGGCCTTTGCACACGGGACATTTTACATTTACCCACTTTGAAATGTTCGCAAGCGGAGACTCGCCGGTATCCGTCGGCTGGTAATTTTTCACATTCGGCAATTTAATCGGCAAGTCTTTTTCGGACACCGCAAACCATCCGGGATTTGTCAGTTCTCCGTTTGAAAATTTGTGATTTGTGATTTGTTTGGAATTTGGTGATTGGTGATTGGTTATTTCCGCTTGTATTTTGCACGCTTCGCAAAATACAAGCGGTATCGGTTCTCCCCAATAGCGTTGCCGTGAAAAAATCCAATCGCGGAGCTTGTAAGTCGTTATCATTTTCCCTCCGACAAACTCGGTGATTTTTTTCTTGGATTTTTCGGAATCAAGTCCGTCAAATTTGTCAGAATTACACAGCAGTCCATTGCTAATAACAGCTTCACTCCAGTCCAGTTCATTTTCGGGTATTTGCAAACTTCTGCCATGCGATTTCGCTTTTTCATTTTCCCCTGCAGTATAGATATCAAAAATCTTGTTTTTATAAATTATAAAGCGCGTGTTGCCGTGTGTGCTGGCGTAATAAGGGCCATCCTTTAGAAGAGATTGGGCAATCAGCAAAATTTTTTTAGTTTCTTCATCGGAAACATAAACTTCCAGTCCCCAGTCCTCCCTCATTTTCCATTTATAACCGTCAAGTTTAACCTTCCAATCCGACACTATTCCACGAGTTACAAAAAGCAAATATGTTTCAGGTCGTTCTCTGACAACAACTTTTATCGGCAAACCGAATTTTTGGGCAAAATCAAAATCCCTCTGGTCATGGGCTGGCACGGCCATAATCGCTCCTGTTCCGTAACTCGCAAGCACATAATCAGCGACGAAAACTGGAATCTCTTCTTGGTTCGCGGGATTTATCGCCACAATTCCTTCAAGCTTCACGCCAGTTTTTTCGTTCTTATCCGCCGTTCGTTCAATCTCATTTTTCTTTTTTGATAGTACGATATATCGTACTAATTCATCATGATTCTTGATTCGTAATTCTTGATTCTGCATGAGTTTGCTGACAAACTCATGCTCTGGCGCAAGCACAAGGTATGTCGCTCCAAAAATCGTATCTGGTCTTGTTGTAAAAATTTCCACTTCTCCCGCCTTTTCTTTTTTTGAAAATTGCCTGCCCGACAGTGCCAGTCTCTGGCAGGCGGGAAAATTGAAAATTGAAAATTTTATTTCCGCTCCTTCCGACCGTCCTATCCAATTCTTCTGCTGTATCTTTATTTTTTCAAGATAGTCCACCGTTCCTCGGCGCATTCTCGGAACAAATTTTTCTTTAAGAACGCCGATAACTTTTGCGTACCGAACGCTATCGGTTTGTTCCGACTTAAACATTCCGGTTGAAGCGTCTTTAAGCAAAGCCTCCGTCGGATACCCCGGCCAGTAACTCTTGGCTTGCTCGCCCTGTAAAATATAATCTTGCGGAACTTCATCAACTGCAATCGTTCCCGCTTCGTCGGTAAATGAAATGCCATAATGAAAATTGGCTCGGGATTGCCCGCCAACGGTTTTCAAGAAATTTTTGAAAAATAAAATGACCTCTTCGTCGGAAGCTCTGGGACTTTCGGCATTGGCGTGCTTTCGCACATGAACCATGAAGCCTTTATTTTCCGTCCATTTTTCAATCCACAAAATATGGTCGGTAGCGATTGTCGGTATGCCGGTTTTTTTGAAATAAAATTCCGATTTGCGTCGAGCGTTTTCCAAAAAGTCGTCGCCTTCGCGCAAGTCCGAATCGTCAACAACGGGAATGTCCTCAAGCATAACAAGTTCAATGCCTGAAACGCCGGCCAAACAAGCCTTTATCATTTTTACTTTTGCCGGATTTCGCGTGCCGATCAAAATTTTTCGCCCGTCTAAATCTTTATCCAAGCGGTCGGCGTATTTTGTGATGGCGAGCATCCACTGTTCCTTGTCGCGTTTTTCCACAGGCGTGCCACACCTTTCGCAACAGCCGACTTGCCCTGAACTTGTTGAACGGGTTACCACTTCTTCATTAGCCAAACCAATTTTATCTTTCGGACACCAGTTGATGGCCATTTTCTTTTTGTAGGCCAAACCTTTTTCAAAAAATTTCAAAAAAATCCACTGCGTCCATTTGTAGTAGGCGGGGTCGGAAGTGCTTATCTCTCTTGACCAATCAAAACTGAAACCGAGCGATTTAAGTTGGCGACGGAAAACCCTTACGGTATTTTTAACTATCAACGCCGGCGGTTTACCCGTCTTGATAGCAAAGTTTTCAATCGGCAAACCGAATGCGTCGTAGCCAATCGGATAGAGCACATTAAAACCTTCCGCTCGCCGTTTACGAGAAACAATATCCAAAGCTGTGTAGCTTCGGATATGTCCAACATGAAGTCCTTCGCCGGAAAGAAAGGGAAACTCAATCAGCCCGTAAAACTTTCTTAAAGACGCGGATTGACGCCGAGAAGATGCTGATTTACGCGGATTAGAGTCTAAGTCCTTGGCAACATTAAGCTTTTTGCGTTCCCAATATTTCTGCCACTTCGTTTCTATTTTTTTGTGGTCGTATTCCTTCATCCCGTTAGAAGTTTATGATTTATAAATGTTGATGTTATAGAAAAAGTGATTCTTTGTATACCCCATTTTCAGCGACAGATATTACCTGTACTTCTAACGGGATTCATTGTTAATGTTCATCATACAACAAGTCAGCACACTCTTCAAATAAAAGTTATTCCGAGACAGATTAAAGGCAACCTTCAATATTTTTCGGTATGATTGGCATATAAAAACTATATAAAAATAATGAATCATTTCCAATGATTTGTCTATCCCTTATTCTCACGAATAAGGGATATATGAAATTTTACGATAATACGATAATTGTAATTACATGACTGCATAGTTGCTGTAACACAACTCAAGCGTACGCTTGATATGAAATTTTACGATAATACGATAATTGTAATTACATGACTGCATAGTTGCTGTAACACAACTCAAGCGTACGCTTGAGTTGTGTTACAGCAACAAAAATCGTCTACAAATCTACAAATCTTTGTCTTGCTAATCTAAGCGATTCTTAGGCCTCAAATTTAGATTGTTACCGACTTTACATTTTTCATTATCGGATATCGTTCGGGATCAATCGTGCGGTCAAAACAAGTTCTGCCCGAGCCGTGGTTCCAAGTGTCAACATTTCCATACATATCCAAAATTGGCGCGTTTCCATAAGTTACGGAAACAGGACGAGCTATTTTTGCTTTGGGATTTTGATTATTTGCCTGTTCATTTGAAAGCTCAAATACAGCGCAGAGCTGGAAGAACATTTGGGCTGAAGACGAATACTCATACGGCAGAGAGGTCTTTGGGTCAACTGGCAATGCGTATCCAGAAATCGGGTCGTACAACTCCGACAAATCTTTTGGCAGTTTTCCTTTGGCCTGCCAGAAATTTATAATTTGACCTTGAATGTTCTGTAAATCATTTGCGCGGCGTTCGTCAAACAATCTCAAGCGTTCGGTAAACGGCGAGCCAATGACAAAAAAACCGAGGGCGATTGAAGTTAGAACAAGCAAACAAGCGAAGTAGGCGAACACTTTCAGCTTTGATGTGTCCGCCATATTTTTCTTCAAATCATAAATATGATAAGCGAATGTTGCTCCAACAACCACGAGCACCGCAAGCACTTTCCAAACGAAACGAGCTGTAATTTCTCCGCCTAAAAATGTGTTAATTAAAACAACCAAATCAATGACGATGGCCAAGCCCGCCAAAAAAAGCGTGAGGTATGTGAGCCACTTTCTGAAACCGAGATTTTTCTTTTCCGGCATTTCCTTATCCTGTTTATTTTGAAACCAAGAAATCAGAACGAAAATAGGAAAGAATATAAATAGACAAGCGATGGCCAAGCGAATGCCGGACGAGTAATATCCGGAATAATAGTAACCTTGCGTTAGGGCGTCTGGAAACAGGCGGTTGATTATTTCAAACAAAAGGTTTAGCAAACTGATGATGCTTACATAAAGCGCCACCGCGCCAGCCAGATTGATAAAAAAATCTTTTGGGGTCATTCGTACTGGTTGATCCATAATTATTTTGGTTAAACTGGTAAGCTTTAATTGTAACACTATTCGGCAAATGGCAAAATCATGGCGACGAATTCCAAAAGCATTTTCACGCTGGCCGAAGGGTCGGACATGTAGTCAAGGCACATTTCAATATCGGCCAAAATATTGTCTGGCAACTTCCCTTCCCGCTTAATTTTTTGGTAATAAACAGCTTCAATTTCTCGGAGAAAGGAAATGGCGTCGGCTTTGGTTTTTTTCTCGTCTTTAATATCATCGGCAAGTTTTTTGATGAGGGCGAGGCGTTTCGCGGGGGTAGAAGAGATAAATTCTTGCGGGGAACAGCCCCCGATTTCGGCCGCCGAAATCGGGGGCTGTTCCCCTCCCATCTCCATCTTCTCAAGTCTTGACGCCAGCGTCGGAATCAAATTTCTGACGCAATCGCCAATTAAAAAAAAGTGGCTGTTTGCCGTCGGCTCCTCAAACATTTTTAGGAGCGAGTTCTGGGCTTGAACTGTTATGGCGTCAGCTTCAATCACCAAAATTTTCTTGCCACCACCAAGCGATTTGTTTGTTTGAAATTCTTTGAGCAATCTGGCTTCGTCAACTGAAAGTGTTTCAAATTTTTGATACGAAAAATCAGGATTGCCTTTAATCTCAACCCCCCATCTCTTTTCCAAGTCATTAAAAAGTTTTTCACGAACTTGCTCCGCACGCCCGAAAATTGCGTAAGCATGATGAGGGTTCTCAAACATTCTTGAATCTTGATTCATGATTCTTGATTCTGTCCTTACCGCTTGGCGATAATGCTCTTTTTATAAGTGTCCAAATGCTCCAGCGCGATTCCCGTGCCAAGCGCCACACAATAAAGCGCGTCTTTGGCAAGCGTTGCCTTAACGCCAGTTCGGCGAAAAACCAGCTCCGGCAAATTTCGCAGCAGCGAAGACCCGCCTGTCATGGTAATGCCGCAATCAATAATGTCGGCAGCCAGTTCCGGCGGAGTTTCCTGCAAAACATCTTTGATGGCCTTAATCATCTCCCGCAATTCTTTGGAAATTGCTCGGACGATTTCATTGCTTTTCACTTCGGCCGTTCTCGGCAAACCGGTAATGAAATCTCGCCCCTTTATCGTCATCGTCAATTCCTCTTCAAGTGGCACGGCCGAGCCGATATTTATTTTTATATCCTCGGACATTTTGTCGCCGATGGCCAAGTTGAAAGTTTTTTTAATGTAATCGGCGATGGCCGCGTCAATTTTATTGCCGGCCACCTTGACCGAAGTTGAAGAAACAATTCCGCCGAGAGAAATCACCGCCACATCTGTCGTGCCCCCGCCAATGTCAACAATCATATGTCCAACCGCTTCTTGAATCGGAATGCCCGCGCCGATGGCGGCCAGAATCGGCTCTTTGACGACATAAGCGTTTTTAGCTCCAGCTTTGACGGCAGCTTCAATCACGGCTCGCCGTTCGGTTGATGTAACTCCGGCAGGAACTGAAATCATCACTTCAGGTTTCCAGATATTCCATTTGCCCAAAGCTTTGGTTATGAAATAGTGGAGCATGGCTTCGGTTACTCGGTAGTCGGCGATGACGCCGTCTTTCATTGGACGGTAGGCTGTGATTGAATCCGGCGTTTTGCCAATCATATTTTTGGCTTCAACACCGACGGCAAGAATTCTATTATCCTCTTCGGATACGGCAACAACCGAGGGCTCGTTTAGAACCACACCTTTGCCGGGCACGAAAACTAAAGTGTTCGCGGTGCCGAGGTCAATGCCGAGTTTTTTGGAAAATAAGGACATGTTGAGGAAAAATTAGGAATTAGGAATTAGGAATTAGGAATTATCTCCTATGGTAACACTATACTAAACTTTGCGCGATTAAAGGACATGTCAACCTGCCACGTTGACATGTCAGGTTGACGGGTAAATAGCCTTAAATTTCGTCGGAATTCTCACCATCTTCTCTAATAAAACCGCCCGCCTGCAAATTCCAAAGCTTGGTGTAGAGACTGCTATTGTTTTTGAGGAGTTCGTCGTGACTTCCCTCTTCAATAACTTTGCCTTTTTCAATAACAATAATCCTGTCCATTTTTCGGATAGTGGAAAGTCTGTGGGCGATGACAATAACAGTTTTGCCCGCCATCAATTTGTCCAAAGCGTCTTGAATCAGCGATTCGGAATGAGAGTCAAGACTTGAGGTAGCTTCGTCAAGCACCAGTATCGGCGCGTTCTTTAGAATCGCCCTAGCAATGGCCACTCGCTGTCGTTCCCCACCCGAAAGTTTGATGCCCCGCTCGCCAACGAAGGTGTCGTACTTCGTCGGAAGCGCCAAAGCAAATTCGTCACAGTGAGCCAATCTCGCCGCCTCACGCACCTCAGCGTCAGTAGCGGTGCGCTTACCGTAACGAATGTTTTCAAGAAGTGTTCGGTGAAAAAGAATCGGGTCTTGTGGAACCAAACTGACATTCTCGCGGAGGCTTTCTTGTTTCACTTCTCGAATATCTTGCCCGTCAATCATAATTTTCCCGGAGGTAACATCGTAAAGTCGCAACAAAAGTTTTACAAAGGTTGATTTGCCCGCGCCCGACGGTCCGATGAGAGCCACTTTTTCGCCCGGCCGAATCGTTAAGTTCAAATCATGTAGCACTGTTTGTTCGCCGGTAAAAGTAAAGCCGACATTTTCAAAGACAACCGAACCGTCCGGCGCGCGGAGCGCGCCGGCCTTCGGAAGGTCTTTAATATCGTGAGGCAATTTAATAATGTCCACCATTTCTTTGGCGTCCGCGAAAGATTCGTAAATATCTCGGACAACTTTGCTGAAATCCCAGAGACGACCGCCAATACCCACCAAGTAAATCTGAATCAAAGCGAATGTGCCTAAAGTTACCGCGCCAGTTTGCCAATATTTTATGGCAAAATAAAGCAGTAAAAATTCAATGACAAAAATCAATAGCGCCTGTAAAGCGTCCACTGTATTTTCAAGATTCCATACAAAGCGAGTTATCCGGGCTTGGTCTTCGGTCACAGAACGAAAATAATCGGCTTCCGACTTGGAACCTGTGAAAAGTTGAATGGTGCTTTGATTGGCGATAGCATCAGAGAGGACGCCTGTGGTAAATGAATCCGCAGAGGCGCGCTTGATGTCGTATTTCAATTTCCATAGCGCAAAAAAGTAATTGAAACCGACAAAAACCAAAACCCAAACGAGAAGCACCTCCGCAATAATGTGGCTGGTAAACCAGAGGACGATAATGACGCCGGTAATTTGAATTATCAGTGGAATGATATTATAGGTAACGCGGTCCATCAATCGTTCAAAAGCTCGCGCGAAGCGATTCACCCGCTGAACTAGAGAGCCCGTAAAATTATTGGCGTAAAAGGAATAGGAATGGTCAATCATGTACTCAAAAGATTGCTGGCGAAGTTTGGCCATTGCCATAGCTTGGAGATGGGCTCCCGCAAAACCCACCATACGATAGCCAACCCAGATTATCAGGTTGAAGCAAAAAATAATCACGATGGTGTTAATAAGCAGAGTGGTTTTGTCTCCAACGGAAAGTGAAAGACCTATTATGTCAAAAAAACGCTTGTAGAAAAGCGGGATTATAATATCCACGGCGCGAGCGATGCCGACACCTACGACGACCAAGACGAAAGCTGGTTTATAAAACCGAACCCCCCGCCAAAAAGCCTTGAGGACATCAAGCGTGGTGGCTTCACCCGCGCCTTTGTGTTTCGGTTTTCCGCTGAAAGAATGCATAGGTTTTCATTCTACCAGTGAAACGCCTCGCTGGCAAAAATTTAAGATTTTCAAAACTTGCTTTATTTATTGATTCATGTTATAAGAAGAGCAGAATGGAAACTTGAAAAAGTCAAAAATATGAACACAACCCAGCTCCAGACCAACCCCAACACCCAACCGAACAACGCTATCACATTCACATTCAAGGATGCCAGAAACCCTGAAAATGTGGAGAGGAACTCAAAAGGCATGGAACGGATGCTCCGCCTGCTCTTTCGCAAAGCGGGACTTTCGGGACACTTCACTGTACTGCTCGTTAACACTAATCCGGATATGTTACGCGAGAAAGGGGTGAAAGTCGTCTCGTTCGATAGAAACTCCTTGTGCTTAAAAATTTGGGCAGAATACGAACCCTTCATCACCACTGTTTTTAGCCCTTTGGGAGCCGAACAGACCTACAATAAGTTGGTCGCGGTGATAAACGAAAAACGATTCATATCCGCCCAAAATCTTTATCGTGACGACAAGCCATTGCAAAACGGTATTGTTATCCCCGAGGTCGCCGAGCCAGCTCAAAGACAGGACGCGGAGCCGAAAGAGCAGCTACCCTCCACCCCAGAATTGACTACAGATGAAACGATGGAAACACGAGAGATTCCGAACAAGTTCAAAGGCCTGAAGCACAATATTGAAGATAAAGCCTTCATTTTGGACGCGCTTCGTAAAAAAGTTGGGCCTGACCGCATCTCAACGGCGAAACAGAGGGCGGGGGTTATCAAAGAACTCTACAAAATGAACCATGTTAAGTTTGGGGTACTCGGTACGGTTACTAAAGTCCTCAAAAACGAGGGCTACTTAGAAACAACAGAGGTTCTGTTCAGTTATCGTTTATCAACGCTCGCGGATATGTTTCTTGTACGACAGGGACTTCTTAATGAAAGTGAGGCGGTTACCGATCTCCCACCACTTCCCCCAATTCCCGAAACAGATTCAAAACCAGAACACTCGGAGCGTCGTGGTAGGAAGGCGGAGCCGAAACCAGCCGAGCTGGCAGTGGCGGTTGGTGTCGGTAAACTTCAAGCGATCCTCGCCGAAATGGATTCGCTCGTCATGGCTGTTGGCGCTTGCGAACAAGCGCTTAGGGAACTTGACGAAAGGCGACAAGCTTTGGACAAGGAAACTGCGGAAGTCAAAACGCGTTTGGAGAATTTCCAAAAATCGTTAAGCGACCCGAAGTACACCAAGGCCAAGCAGGTCTGGGATGATTTGAAAGCGTTTGAGTGACACCAATCACTCTCACTTTGTAAAGCAGGAATCTTTCTAGATTCTTGCTTTTTTTATTATCTTATGTTATGGTGCTACCAGTCTTCTTTGACAAGGAAAACGACAAAAAAACAAACCTCGGAGTCCGAAAACTTATGAAAAAACTGAACGATTTGGTGCGCGAGTACCTCCAAAATGGAGATGCGGACGCTTTCCATAAATATGTTGGAGCGACAAAGTCCTCCTACTTTCGCTGGCGGAAAGGTGAAAATGTGACCACCGGCTACCACCGAGTGCGGGCAATGTATTTCCTTAAAAAACAGGGTTTCCCCTGCGAAGAGCTACTGGCTCTTCCGGATCAAGTTCGACTTTTGGGAGAACTCATTGCCGAAGGCACGGTGAAAGCCGAAACCGCTGTTAAAGCGGTCGGTCTATTAAATGTTCACAGTATGCTTGATGTGTTGCTTGGACGGAAGTCCTGCAATTTCGAGCGACTTGGGAAAATTGACGCTCTTGTCGCCAAACAAAGCAATGTCCTTGAAAAAGGACAGGAAGAACGTGACGCGGTAAGCAAGCGCTTTTGCGAACTGATCGGCGAAGCGATTCCTCTGCTTACGCAAATACGCTCCACCGATTTTTCGGATGGAGAACGCGCGATGGTCAGAAAAAAAATTGGGGAATTTAGTCTCTTTAATTTCTCAAACGACTTGGACAAGCTCTGCGGTGGCAAAGGATTACTGCAAGGCCAATCAGAAAAATTCTAACGACAGAAAACCAAAAAAGATTATGGAAAAAAATGTTGCGATAGACTTCGGACACAAAGGGACGATGCTCGGCCTGGTCGCAGGCACCTACCCTTCAGTTCTCAAATCCTTAGGCGAATATGTTCAAAATGCCTTGGATGTTGATGCCACCGTAGTTCGTATTTCGGTAAATCTCAAAACCCGAAATATCAGTATCCGTGACAACGGTTGCGGAATCAACGAAGAGGAATTTCGGAATGCCCTTCTCAATGTGTGTGTTACGCAGAAAAAGTTTGGCAAACTCGGACGCTACGGATTGGGACTGGTATCAGCTTTAGGTAAATGTCGCGACTTCATTTTTGTCTCGCATCGCGCTGGCGACAAACGAGCGGGGTTTCTGGAGTGGCAATTTGATAGCAGATATATTCTCGGCCAAAAGGATATATCAATTCCTCTTCGGTCTCGGCCAGACTTGACCGACGAAAAATCGAAGGAGGGCAAAGGCATCACCTTTGTTGAATGGCGCACCGAGGTGAGCATCCACGGCATTACCGACAACGCGCTTATCAATCGCCTGACACTAGATATGCTCACGGAGCATCTGATTGGTCAGTACAACAAAGCGCTTCAGAAAACTGGAGCTCGCATCTTCATTCGGTTCACGAATGAATCTGGGCACGAAGAAGAGGAACGAGAGGTAAGTTATCGTTCATGCACTGGCGCGCCGATTCCAGAATATCGTCACAAAAACACGAAAGGCGATGGCCAAACCGTTTTTCAGCTCTTTCTGGCTAAGTCTTTTGGTGGCAAACGCAACGGCAAAGTCCAAGTCGGGGAAACAAATAACCCCTTTCGGTTCTCGTGGAACGACTTTGCTACAAGCGCTGTGGATTGGCTGGACGACGACGCGGTATCACTCCTCAAGAGTGCTATCTTTGAGGGGGAAATCACCGACAATAAGGTCAAACTTCATGCAAGAAGAGATCAATTTGTCCAGAACCCAGACATGGTTAACTTCTGCAATGCGGTTAATCACTGGACGAAAGAAATCGGCTTAAAGTTGCAACAGGAGGTTGAAGAAGACCGGACTGACGATAGGTTTCAGCGAATCGCCTTGGAAAGCCTGTCAAGGATTGAAGCACTCATAAAAGGAACCAATGATGTTGACCTTTGCCGGGTGCTGGAATCTTTCAAACGGGGCAGTATCGGGAGAGGCCATTTGCTAAACCCAAATGATGTCCTTGGTACGCAAGAGGAACGCTCGCTTTCAGTTGACGGTGGAGTTGAAGGTGAGAGAGATTCTTCAAGGGGTGGGAACGGAGATGGTCGTGAAGACACCACAAAAACTCTCCCTAGCCACACACCTTATACGGCGAGTGGCCCTCGCGGTACTCGGCGGAAAATCGTTCGGCATGACAGTTTGGGCATTCATCTGGAGCATTCAAACATGCCGGGCTCCTCGGAACTTTGGGTGTTTGATGGCAAAACAGGCATTGTCCAAATCAACAAGCGACATCCGCATTTCGTCGCCTGTCTGGGGGACGACAAATGGCTGAAGCGACTTGAGGAGCATATTCTCATCAGCGCCCTGCGAGTGCAAGCCACCCCAGAGGACTGGAGGGATTTCGCCAAAATGTTCATAGAGAACATGACGGGCGATGTTGTTTTTCTTCTCACAAACACTTCCATTCCCAAACTGCCCTCAAAAGCGGTAAAGGAAAAGCGGAAGTAATTTGGTCTTTCGTTTACACTAGACTCGTTCCACGGAACGAGTCTTTTTTATATCAATGATTTATTTGTGTATCACAAGTCACTAAGTATATTTCTTCGCAAAGTCTCGCAATATACACAAGTGCTTGCGACCCCGGCTCGTGGTTTCGTCAGCAGACGAAACACACTCTGCCCTCCACATTATCTCGACAGCTTAGGTGGACCCTACCGGGCTCGAACCGGTTACCTCCACATTGCAAATGTGGCGCTCTACCAGATGAGCTAAGGGCCCACCTAAACTGTCGCGGATCCGCGATTATGATTTTCAAATGTTTTTATCAACTCCTCAATTTTTTGTCGTTTTTTCCAAGATTTGATTTGCAGTTCACGAAAACGCGCGAGTTTTAAGTTTTCATAAGTTTCCGTGTGAACCAACTCCCAAGGCGCGTATCGTTTTGTTGATCTTACCATTAACGCATTATGTAAAGATAAGCGTTTGTAAACATTTTTGCAACTGCCAACATAGTAAGAGTTGTTATTTTTCGATTTTAATATGTATGTATAAAACATTTGAAAATCATAATCGGGACAAATGTGGCGCTCTACTCCCGAAAAAGTTTACTTTTTCGCGGATTCACGATTTTTCTATAACCCTAAGGTTATGAAAATCGGAACAGATGAGCTAACGGCCCTTGGTAGCAAGAGCATACCCTATTTTCCAGAAAGAGCCAACACCAAAACATGATTCAAGAAATCTCCAAGTGAAGCGCCTACTGCGTTAAGTGATTCAACATAAGAGGAATCGGACGCTAGGTCTGGAAGACTGTTTACTTCCAAAAAATAAACACCGCGAGAAGGACTGACAATGAAATCGGAACGGGAATAATGCCGTAGGCCTAAAATTTTGTGAGCAAGACGCGAAGCATTTTGAATCTCGTATTTTTCCATGGCGGAAAATCGGCCGGGGTGAATTGTGTTTGAGCCAACGCCATACTTCGCGTCATAATCAAAAAAGTCCGAACTTGAAGGTGGAATAATTTCAACTGGAAGCAAGGCGTAATTTTCTTCCCCCCGAAACGAATCAATAATGCCACAAGTCGCTTCCCTGCCGGAAATGTATTCTTCAATCATCACGAAGGGTGAATGGGCGAAGGCGATTTCAAGAGCTTTTTCAAATTCCGAAAAATTTTTCGCGACCGACACGCCGATTGACGAGCCCAACGCTACGGGTTTTATAACCGACGGATTCGGAAAAGTCCGAAACAGCTCGGCAATTTTTTCCGAACTCGTTTCTTCTTTCCTTAAAATTTTGCCGTAGGGCGATTTGATGCCGTGTCGGGACAGAATTTTTTTGCTGTGGCCTTTGTGCATGGCAAAAGCTGAAGCCAGTCTGCCAGAGCCAGTGTACGGCATGGAAAATAAATCAAGAAAGTGTTGCGCTTGACCGTCTTCGCCGTATTCTCCGTGTAGCGCGTTAAAACAAACATCAACTTTTCTCAAAATTTTTTCAGGAGCGCGCGGAATGCCGTGAACATGCCAAACCCCTTCCTTATCAATAAAAATATCAATCGGAAAGTAATTTTCCGGCATGTTTTTCAAAACGGTTTGCCCTGATTTGAGGGAAATTTCATGTTCTCGCGACGGCCCACCACGCAAAACGCCTACTTTAATCTTTGAAGCCATAGCCATTACTATATTGTAACATAATTAAAATCCCCAGTTACTCATTCTGCGTTTTCTGTGGAAACCAATGGCAAAGCGGTGCGCTTCATTGTTGGCCAGAAGAATTGCCCGCTCGTGAGCTTTAATAAGCGCGTTGTCCCCCAAAATTTTCTCCGGGCGGTGCCGTTCATTTTTGGTTACTGCCACAACAGGAATGCTAACCCCCAAAGCTTGCAGAGCTTTCTCAATCATTTCTTTCTGCGACGCTCCGCCGTCGGCGACAAAAAGCGATGGCAATAGCCACTCGTCATGCGCTAGGCGACGGTCAATAACCTCTTTCAAACTTGCAACGTCGTTGTTGCCAAAACCGCCTTTGATTTTGAACTTTCTGTAATCCGATTTTTCAGGCATACCGTCCTCTAAAACAACCATCGCCCCAACAACATCCGTGCCGGAAATGTGGGCGATGTCGTAAGCTTCAATTCGGTAAGAAGTCGGTAGTAAGTAGTCAGTAGTAGATATTTTTTCAGATTTGATAAGAGCAATGTCTTGGATATGTTCAAGCGAGAAAAGAGTTTTTTTAATTTCGCCCGCGCGTTCAAAGTTTTGAAGTTTTACCGCGTCGTTCATTTCCCGTTTTAAGTTTTTCAAAATTTGGCCTTTCTTGCCGGAAAAGAAAAGTTTTAGATTTTGAATTGTGCGAGCGTAGTCTTTTTTTGAAATTTCTCCAGTACAAACGCCGGGACACAAACCGATTTGACGATTGAAACAGGCTTTGTTTCTTATTCTGATGTTCTCAAGAACATCAGAATGAGAGGGAGGATTGCAACGGTCACGAAAGGGGAAAATTTTGCGAATGATTTTAAGCGCGTCTTTGAGTTGAGAGCCGCTGGGGAAAGGACCGAAAATAATTTTCAATTTACCCGCCCCGCCTTGCGGGGCGGGCAGGCAATTATCAATTTTCAAACTAGAGAAATCAATATCTTTTTTGCGGACAATTAAGACGCGTGGGAAATCTTCGTCGGTGATGACGACACAATTAAAACTTTTGTCGCTTTTTTCTTTGGTATTAAAATACGGCTGAAATTTTTTGATTAAATCGGCTTCAAGCAGAATCGCTTCAAGCACCGAGTCCGTGGCGCGGAAGTCAATTGAAACAGTTTCCTCCACCATCTGAACAATTAACGGCCCGCGCGCGTCAGCGAGGTCGTTTTTGAAATAACTGGCAACTCTGTCCCGCAAAGATGTGGCCTTGCCTATGTATAGAATCTTTTTATTGCGTCCAAGAAAAAAATACACGCCGGGCGTGTCGGGAAGCTTTAGTTTGTGAAATCCTTGACTTTTCATGGCTAGTATTATACTATGCGCAACAGTAAACAGCAACGAGAACAAAAAAACAACTGACTGAAAAATGAATAAAGGTATCAAGATACTAGTGGCCGATGATGATGAGTATATCCCGGCACTCCTAATCCAACTGTTGGCCAAAATAGGATTGACAAATGTTGATGTAGCCCACAACGGCACTGAGGCTATCAACTGCCTCTCCGAAGAAAATTACGACCTAGTCATCACGGACATTGAGATGCCCGGCCATAACGGGTTTACAGTGCTCACAACCACCAGACAACTTTACCCTGAAGCGAAGGTAATCATGATGTCTGGGAGGATTGGTTCTGACCCTGAAATGGACGCGAGGGTTTCCGAGGCTCAACCTGACGCTTCGTTGAGCAAACCCGGTGGGATGGCGAGTCTCCAAGAAACTGTCCGCCGAGTTTTGAAAGCTTAAGTTTTTTCCGAGGCCACCGAACACAAACGGTGGCCATTTCTTTTTTTACAAAACCCTTTTCAAATAAGAACCCGTGTAAGATTTTTTAACTTCCGCCACCCCAGTAGTAGAAAAATCAGAATTTTTCACCTACGGGGCAGGCTTCCTCTTTACCCCAGCACCTTGAATGCCCTGCGCTTGTGCGCAGGGTTCGGGCGGCCTTGCCCCCACACCAAACATTCGTTTGGTGTGGGGGCTTGCCACAGGGTTAACGCCCTGCGGTCAAGGTGCGGGTTTAATTCAGTTCTACAAAAGCTTTTTTAGATATTGCCCAGTATAACTTTTTTGGTTATTTGCGATTTCTTCCGGCGTACCTTTCGCTACCAAATTGCCTCCGCCCTCCCCGCCCTCCGGGCCGATATCAATCAAATAGTCTGCCGATTTTATAATATCCAAGTTGTGCTCAATAACCACCACCGTGTTGCCTTTATCCGCCAGTTTTTGGAGAATTTCAATCAACTTTTTCACATCTTCATAGTGAAGACCGATGGTCGGCTCGTCCAAAAGATAAATGGTTTTTTGCAAATGCGGACGATACAGTTCGGAAGAAATTTTCACTCGTTGGGCTTCCCCGCCGGAAAGGGTGGTAGCCGATTGGCCAAGCGAAAGGTAACCGAGTCCCACTTCATCAAGGGTTTTCAAACGGTCGGAAATTGACGGAATGTCTTCAAAGAATTTTAAGGCTTCTTCAATCGTCATACTTAAAACCTGAAAAATATTCTTTTTCTTGTACGAGACTTCAAGTGTTTCTTTCATAAAGCGTTTGCCTCCGCAAACTTCGCACGGCACGAAAACCGTCGGCAGAAAATGCATTTCAACGGCGATTTCCCCGTTGCCCTGGCAGGCTTCGCAACGACCGCCTTTAACATTGAAAGAAAAACGATTGGCCTTCCAGCCTCGCACTCGCGCCTCGGAGGTGAAGGCAAACAATTCTCTTATGAAAGTAAACGCTCCCGTGTAAGTTGCCGGGTTTGAGCGTGGCGTTCTGCCAATCGGGCTTTGGTCAATCAAAATGGCGCGTGAAAGGTATTCTGTGCCGGTAAAACTCGCGCAATTAAAAACATCAGCCGTTCGGTATCGTCTTTCAAACCGCGCTTGCAAATTTTTGTGGAGAATTTCGTAGAGAAGCGAGGACTTTCCACTACCCGAAACGCCGGTAATACCGACTATCCTGCCCAAAGGAATTTCAACATTGAGATTTTTAATGTTGAAAATTTTGCCACCGCGAATTTTAAGCGAGCCTTTGTCTTTGTCCCGTCGAGTTTCCGGCATTGCGATTTTTTTGTCGCCCCGCAGGTAATCAAGAGTTACCGATTTGGATTCGTTTTTCTTGGTTGCCAAAAGTTTCTCCAAATACCCCGCGACGACAATTTCCCCGCCGTGCTCTCCGGCGCCCGGACCGATGTCCACAATGTAATCCGAAGAAAAAATCGTCTCTTCATCGTGTTCAACCACGATAATGGTGTTGCCGATGTCGCGCAGATGAAACAATGTTTTAATCAGGCGGTTGTTGTCGCGCGAGTGAAGGCCGATGGTAGGTTCGTCCAAAACATAAAGCGCGCCGACAAGTCCCGAGCCGAGCTGGGACGCGAGCCTGATGCGTTGGGCTTCGCCACCGGAGAGCGTGTGCGCCCTGCGGTCAAGCGTCAAGTATTCAATGCCGACATTTATCATAAAATCCAATCGCGATTCAATTTCTTTCAAGACCACGAAGGCGATGTCTCGCTCTGTCGCCGTCAATTTTAGTTTGCGGAAAAATTCTCGGGCGTTTTTGATTGACAAACCCACAAGCTCGGTGATGTTTATTCCTCCGTTCTCCGGCGCGCCGCCAAAAAACACATGGAGCGCTTCTTCGCGCAATCTCTGTCCTTGGCATTTTGGACAAACCTCGTCGCCAAAAAAATGTCGGGTGCCGAGGCCATTGCACTCCGAACAAGCGCCGTAAGGCGAATTGAAGGAAAAAAGTCTCGGCTCAATTTCGGGATAGGAAAAACCGTCGTAAGGACACATGAATTTTGCCGAGATGAGTTTTTCCGTTCCGCCCGCTTCAATTTTTATAAGACCGGATGATTCAACAAGCGCCCGCTCCACGGATTCACTCAGGCGTTGCGAGGCGCCAGATTTTTTATCCTTGAGTTCGGTTAGAAAAAATTCGTCAACCAAAACATCAATATCGTGCTTCTTGTTTTTGGAAAGAATAATTTGTTCGCGCAGTTTTTTAATTTCGCCGTCAACTTTCACCACGCTATAACCTTTGCCAAGCAAATCGTAAAGCAGTTGGTAATACTCGCCTTTTCGGCCAACCACCAACGGAGCAAAAATTTTGAGCTTCAAAGCGCTGGCGGAGGCGTCCACCCCGTTAGAGACAGAGGGTCGCTGCGAGCCCTCGCGGTCTCTAACGGGGTCAAATTTCTCCACAGTTTCCAAAATTGTGGCGATGATTTCCTCTTGAGAAAGTCTTTTGATTGGCCGATTGCAAATGAGACAATGCGGAACGCCGACGCGAGCGTAAAGAATGCGAAGGTAATCGTAAATTTCGGTGATGGTTGCGACAGTTGAACGGGGATTGTTGGAGCGGGATTTTTGGTCAATGGAAATGGCGGGGGAAAGGCCGACAATTTCGTCAACATCGGGCTTTTGCATCTGGCGAAGAAATTGTCTAGCGTATGAAGAAAGCGATTCAATGTAACGCCGTTGGCCTTCGGCAAAAATAGTGTCAAACGCCAAAGAGGACTTGCCACTGCCGGAAAGTCCTGTGAACACAATCATTTTATTGCGGGGCATCTCAACTGTAATATTTTTGAGGTTGTGGGTGCGCGCGCCTTTTACTATAAGTTTGCCTGCCCCGTTAGAGTTTTCACTTTCCTTTTGCATGACTGATTAAAAATTGATGTGAATAAAATCTAAACTAGTGCTCATTACTTACCCCCTTAAAAACTCTTTCGGGGTCATTCATAACAGTTATGCCCCATGGATTATCCATAGGGTTAGATGCGAAATACTATAGCAGAATGGGAACGAAAAGAGAAGTACGAAACTAATTTTCAAATTGAAAATTATTAAATTTCGGGCTCTGATTGAAAATTGGAAATTGAAAATTGATAATTATTCAATCCCTTTTATCAAGTTCCGCTTTAATTTTGGCAACCACTTCACTCGGCTGAAACTGCGCCTTAACGAGATACTCTTTTACGCCCAAAGATAAAAGCTTGCTGGATTCAACCGACTGTTCCGTGTTGGAAATGATAATGACCGGAATATCTTTAATCGCGGGGTCTTTAACTTTCGCTTCAAGAATGTCATAACCATTCATGTGAGGCAACATGATGTCAAGAAGAACCAAATCTGGTTTCCATTCTGAAATTTTTTTCAAACCCGCGATGCCGTCTAGGGAAAGCGCCACTTCATACGAAGAATGTTTGAGCTTTTGGATCAAAGTGTCTCCCAAAAAAGCATCGTCCTCAATAATTAAAACCTTTTTTAACATAAAAAGTACAACAACATTATACGCTATAGACAAAACAATCCAAAATTTTTAGCAGTGGATAAGAGTTACTGACAAAATCTAATGTACTCTGGCATTGTTGTCTAAGCGGTCCTGCCAAAAATAACTGATTTTACTTCACTAATAATCTCATCAAGCGTTACCGCGGCTTTTACAAGGAAACAAGTAGCGCCGAGATTTCGTCCTTTTTCAATATCAGTTTTTTCTCCAAGATTTGAGAGAAGAATTACCGGAATGTGCTTTGTCTTCTCATTAGCCTTGAGACGAGAGAGAACTTCAAAACCGTCAATACCCGGCAGAAGAATATCAAGAAGAATAATATCCGGAAGCTCCTTTTCCGCCAGGCCGATTGCGTCTTCTCCGTTGGTAGTGTAAATAAGCGCGCACTTCTCACGCGAAAACTTGCGAGAGATAATATCGCTTAAAAATTTGTCGTCCTCAACCCACATAATTTTCTTGCCCTCAAGCGAAAATTCGTCTGATTGTTTACCGCAGGTTTCGGTTTTTTCCTTGCTTAATTCGGTTTTGACTTTAGCTAAAACATCATTCGGGTCAAACTGCGCTTTAACCAGATAATCTTTCACGCCAAGCGAAAGCACTCGGCTGATTTCAACCGGTTGGCCTGAATTTGAAATCACAATGACTGGGATATCCTTGATTTTGTCGTCTTTGAGTTTTGCCTCAAGAATTTCATAGCCGTTCATAGACGGCAGAATAATATCCAGAAGCACTAAATCAGGCATAAAATCCTTTATCATTCTTAAACCTTCTTTGCCATCGCGACTCAAAAGAACATCATATGATTCGTTCTTGAGTTTTTTCAACAAAACATCTCCCAAAAAAGCATCGTCTTCAATTATGAGAATCTTTTTTGCCATAATCTTAAAATTAACATGATACGAATGAAGGGGCGAATAAAATGTAGTTTTTTACACTCATGCTATTAGTTCTCATTTCGTGGATTGGTGTTGAGTTATATTTTAAGGGTAAAATAAAACGCCGTACCTTTATTTTCCTCGCTTTCAAACCAAATCTTCCCGCCGTGCATCTCTATTATACTCTTAACAATAAATAAACCAAGTCCGTTGCCGTCGGTTTCAACCTTGATAGCGTTTCGAGCTCGGAAAAAGCGCGAAAAAATCAAAGTCTGCTGTTCTTTCGGAATACCAATGCCGTTATCTTGAACCATAAATTCAACCGCATCGGGAAAACGCCGCACATCAATTAAAACTGCGCCGCCCGGCCGAGTATACTTTATGGCATTATCAAGAAGGTTTTGAAACACTGCCCGCATTTTTTCTTGGTCAACATTTAGCCGAGGTATGACAACATCTGGGCGATGAAATTCAATCTTCACCTGCCTTTTTGTCGCATCCGGCAACATCTCATAGAGAACATTGTCAATAATATCCAAAACTTGTGTGCTCACGGGCTTGAAATCATATTTTCCGGCATCTATCCGGTCGGCGCGGAGCATATCTTCAATTAGCATAATCATCCGGTCGTTGCTTTCGTAACTTTTCATGAGAAAGACTTTTTGGTCGTTAGAAATCTCTCCCAGTTCGCCATTTAAGATCATATTAAGCGTCCACTTGATGGCGGAGAGCGGTGTGCGGAGCTGGTGGGCGGCAACCGACAAAAATTCTGATTTGCGCTGGTCAAGTTCATGAAGTTTTTCGTTGGCTTTCGTCAACTCAAGGTCGCGCCGCACAAGAAGCTTGGCGCTCTGAGCTTGCTCCGAAAGAAGTTTACGAAGTTCCGCCGTTCGCTCGGCGATTTTATTTTCAAGCTCCTGATTTAACTGGCGCGTTTTATCCATATAGTGAATCTACTCGCCCAGCACGGCAATAACGACTGTTTCGTTGTGGAAAGCCGGATTGCATTTATTAATATTCAGAACCTCCCCGCCAAGTGGCGCTTGCTCGCCGTAGGTGTAAAAACCGATCAGAGGCACGCTTGCGCCAACCGCTTCCTGAATAGCCGTAATTTCCTCGCCAGCGCGGTCGCCGAAAAGTTTGCTACGGGCAATGCAATTGAAAATCACCACAGCCTTTGGTTTGCCACCAAGCTCCGCTATGGCTTTCTCCCCAGCTTCTTTGGCGACTTTGACCGCCTCCTCTCGCGAGCCTATCATAAGTTGGACTTCAGAACCTTCAGGAATTTCGGCCGCGCAGGTAATTGAACCTTTTTCATCAACAGTTATCGGGTCGCGAATAAGCATTTCCTCGCTTCCCTTCGTTCTGATACCTAAGGGATAGGTGATGGCAAGTTTCGCGAGAGTTTCCGTTTTAAGCTGGGCGGCGGTTTCTACGCCAAAATAATCTTCGTAAATTGAAATCGCTGGCTTACCGTCAAGCTCGTGGAGAACCGAACCTTTGGACTTGGTAACTTTAAGTGGCAGGCCGATAGGTATCCAGCCGTGTTTGACGCCGATACCGATTTTCAAATTGCCGGTAAAACCTAGGCCAACAACAGCTCCCGAGTACGCCTTGTCGTTGAGGTATTGATAGGTTTTCTTAAATTCAAAATCGTCGCCAGACGCGCCGCCAACCACCAGAGAATGTTCGCCTAAAGAATCCAAAACTCCGCGAACGATATCCGCGCCATTGCCCACCAGCACATCGGGGAACATCATAAAAGCTTTCAAGGGTTCTTTTGTTTGTCGCTTCACTGCCTCTGCCACATGTTTGCCCGCCTTTCTGGCATCGGTGGCAATGTTTTCTCCCACCCCGGCGTAAAATTGTATGTCAGGGGAAGCAATGGCCATAACCGCCACCGAGTGGCGTTTAGCGGGACCTGTAGTGGTAATTTCTCCGGCAGTGGACGAACCGACAAGAAGAGCGCCCGGAGCGACAGAACGGATACCGGCAAGCACCTTCGCTTGGTCATAGTGAGTAGAGGCGAAAGCTAAAATCAGATTTGGCGCGTCGCCATTAAGTTGCGTAACCGCGCTTTGGCACGCGGTAACGCCAACGGCGTATGAATCTTCACCATAAGATAAACCGACAGATGATTGTAGTGACATATAAATAATTTATAACTAATAATCAAACGACAATGAAAGTATATCAAAGTTTAAACCTTTATGCTTGTGGAGAACGAAAAACCCCGTGTCGTATATACGACCCGGGGTGTTAAGAACGCTTGCGCGCCCTCCTCAAACAGTTGACCAAACCACCCGGAAGCTTCCCGGCTTCCTAAAAAATAGGTGATATGACCTCAACTCTCGGACTTTTGCAGGGTCCTTGAGCATTTGTGAGTTTCAGTGAGCCGAGGCTCAAATCTCTCTGGGGTCACCCCGCGGGAAACGGGATGTTCCGAACCGCACTCATTTTCCTCTAACGCACGGCCGCTCAAACGGCGACCGGGTCAGGTCAGAAAATTTTGGTTCTAATGGGATTCATGAATCCCGATTAGGTGTTTGGCCAACTGTTTATATATGGCCACACCAGTCTGACCTCTAAAAAGTTAAAAGGCAGATTGGTACGGCCGTTATGTAATGAACTCTCTGCCAGATAGCTTAGCATACCTTAAAAATTTGTCAAGCAATTTTTCATTTTTCCCTCTGCTATGTCAAAATAGCCTTATTTTAAGGCACTTTTTGGCAATGCGAATAGTTTTTCAAGCTCTTTAATCTCATCTCGCAGAATCGCCGCAGTTTCAAAATCCAAAATTTTGACGGCGGAATTCATCTGTCTTTCCTTTTCGCGAATCAGTTTGTCGCGATTTTTGGGGTTGCCAGCAAGGTCAATGGCCACTAGGGCTTTAACGGTTTTCTTGTGCAAATCTAACTCTTCGGTGATGTCGCGAATTTGTTTGATGATGGTTTTCGGCGTGATGCCATGTTTTTTGTTGTAAGCCACTTGAATGGCGCGACGGCGATTGGTTTCGGCGATTGCCCTTTCCATTGAACCCGTTACAGTGTCGGCGTAAAGAATCACTCGGCCGTTAATATTGCGCGCGGCTCGGCCGATAATTTGAATGAGTGAAGTTTGACTGCGCAAAAAACCTTCTTTGTCGGCGTCAAGAATGCCGATAAGCGCCAGCTCGGGAAGGTCAAGGCCTTCGCGCAAAAGATTGACACCGACAATACAATCAAACTTGCCACGGCGAAACTCCGTCAAAATTTCAATGCGGTCAATGGTTTTAATATCGCTGTGAAGATACTCGGCCTTGATGCCTTTTTCTTTCAGAAAAACGCTCAAGTCTTCGGCCATTTTTTTGGTGAGAGTTGTGGCAATGACTCGCTCACCTCCCTTAATAACTTTTTCCGCCTCGCTGATAAAATCAAAAATTTGCCCGCTATATTTCCGCGTTTGTCCGCGTCCAGTCTGCGTAAGTCTGCGGTCCGACCCACTTCTTATGGGTCGGACAAGAATCTCCGGATCAACGAGACCTGTCGGCCGAATCACTTGCTCAACTATTTTTTCACTTTTCTCCAATTCAAAAGGCCCCGGCGTTGCCGAAGTGTAAAGAGTCTGGCCAACCTTTTTTTCAAATTCGTTAAATTTAAGCGGTCGGTTGTCGCGCGCCGAAGGCAATCTGAAACCGAAATCAATTAGCGATTGTTTACGCGAAGCGTCGCCCGCGTACATCGCGCCGATTTGCGAAACCGTAACATGCGATTCGTCAATGACAGTCAGAAAATCGGCCGAGCCGTCGGCCTTGCGCGGAAAATATGAAAGCAAAGAATCGGGCGGTTCGCCGGAGAGCTTGCCCGAAAAATGCCGTGAATAATTTTCAATGCCGTTGCAATAACCGACTTCGCGAATAAGAGCGAGGTCGTAATTCGTTCGCCGCTTGAGGCGTTCCGCCTCAAGCGGCCTTTTCGCCTTTTCTAATTCTTTCAATCTTTCTTTCAATTCAAATTTGATGCTTAGTAACGCCGATTTTACTCGCTCGCTTCCGGTAACAAAGTGTTTCGCTGGAAACAAAAAGAAATTTTGTTTTTCCGACAAATGCTTCCTGGAAATAGCGTCAATGGCGCTGATTGAATCCACCAAACCATTTTCAATCGCTATGCGATAAACAACTTTCTCGTTCACGGGCATAATTTCAACGGCATTGCCGAGAGCGCGGAATTGTCCGGGCGAGAGGTCGGCGTTCGTTCTTTCAAAATGAATGTTGATGAGCGCGCGCAAAAAATCGCCCCGCGAAATTGCCGAGCCTACTTCAATTTTCATATTCTCTTTTTCATATTCCTCCGGACTGCCCAAACCATAAATGCAAGAAACCGACGCCACGATGATGACATCGCGCCGAGTAAGTAAAGCTTGAGTTGAAGCGTGTCGCAAACGATCAATCTCTTTATTTATCATCGCCTCCTTTTCAATGTAAGTGTCGGTTATCGGCATGTAGGCTTCCGGCTGGTAATAGTCGTAATAGG
>OBEQ011390500.1_pt1 | contig 35868 bp, 26 predicted proteins | sample 1670901 | NCBI WGS metagenome assembly OBEQ01 (sample SAMEA104232315, study PRJEB22302) | groundwater metagenome | biome: forest; feature: aquifer; material: groundwater | place: USA | collected 2011-08-07 | depth 5.4 m | reverse complement strand
CGCTGCTCATCCTCGGCCGGCGTCCGGCCCTGCGGCCGCTGTGGTGGTTCGTCCGCTGCGTGCCCTGGGTCGTGCTGCTCAACGCCTGGTGGCTGGTACCGCTGGCGCAGGGCTTCACCGGCGGCGGTGGGGCCCAGGCCAACGCCACGTTCACCGACCCCACCAACTGGTCCTGGTCGCAGGTGAACAACCTGCCACCCAACATCCTCACCCTGGTCGCCAACTGGGCCTGGTTCAAGCCGCAGTACCTGCCGTTCGCGGTAGACCTGGACCGTCCATGGTGGATCTGGATCCGCTATCTGCTGCCAGCGCTGGCCTTCCTCGCCCCGGTGGTCGCGGCCCGGGCGCATCGCCGGCTCTCGCTCGGGATGCTCTCGCTCGTGCTGCTCTTCGTGGCGCTCGCCAAGGGACTGCGGCCACCGTTCATCGGCTTCAACCTGCTGCTGTACGAGTACGTGCCGGGGTTCTGGCTGTTCCGCGAGCCGATGAGCAAGCTCGGTCAGCTGCTGGTGTGCTTCTTCGGCGTGCTCCTCGCGGTCTTCGTGGAGGGGATGCTGCGCCGGATCCGGGCGCGCCTGCGCGCCGCGGCAGCGCTGCGCTGGCGGCGTCTGGCGTACGCCGCGGTCTTCGCTCCGGTACTGCTGACGCTGGCCTACCCGTACCCGCTGTACACCGGCGAGGTGATGCCTGACGAGCGGCCGACGCAGCCGTCGGCACACGTCCGGGTGCCGCAGGACTGGTGGGACATGGCCGCGCGCATCGACGCGGATCCGCGCCCCGGCAAGGTGCTGGTGCTGCCGCTCGACGACTACTACCAGATGCCCACGACATGGGGCTTCTTCGGTGTGGACAGCATCGCCAGCCTGCTCCTGCAGCACCCCCTGGTGCAGCGCCACCCGGACGGGTACTTCGGTGACGTACCCGGCTTCGGTGCTGACGTGCAGGCGATCGAGACCGCGCTGCTCTCCGGCGACCTGGAGCCGGTGCCGCGGCTGGCCAACGCGCTGGGCGTCTCCGAGGTGATCGTCCGGCACGATCTGGTCCGTGGCCTGCCCGGCCGGGACTTCGCCGATGACCGGGTGCTGACCGCGTCGATGTCGCGGGTGCCGGGAGTCAGATCGGTGTTCCGGGGGATGCTCGACCTTTGGGAGCTGGGCGATGGCAGTAGTCCGACCGTGCGGACCTACAGCCGGGTACTGGACGTCGCGGCCCGACCCGACGTTGCCGCCGCGGTGCTCGGTACGGTCGACACCGGTACCGCTGTCGCGGCGCGTACTGACAAGTCGCCCGCGCCGACCAGTCCGCGGGTGGACGACAGGGTTGCTGTCACGCCGGACGTGGTGCAGTGGCCGGTACCCGCGGTGGACAGCGGTTCGCCAACCACCACCATCACCGTGGCGCAGGGTCGGTACACGGTCGCCCAGCGGGCCCGCGCGGCGGCGGTCCTCACGCCCAGCGTCGACCTGGCCGCCGGGCAACTCGTCCTCGCCGACAGCGCCACGGTGAGCGTCGACGGCGAGGTGGTCTCCCGGCGGCCGCCGTTGACGGTGCCGTTGCCCGACCGTGAGGTCGTCGCGGTACGCGCCGATGCCCGCACCGTGTCGCTCGACGGCTGGGGGCGCGACCGGCTGCCGCACGCCGCTGGCGAGGCGCCGGCGCCGGCCACCATCCCGGTGGGCGCCGCGACGGAGCTGACGCTCTTCGCGACCTCGACCGAGCCGGCCGACGTGACCCCGTTCTCCGAGGTGTTCGACTGCAACAACTATGAGCCGCGGCCGGCGGCACAGCTCGGGCTGACCCGGGAGCTGACCGAGAGCGACGAGGGCACCGTGGTCCGGCTGAGCGCAGCGGACCACGCGGCCTGCACGAAGGCGACGGTGCGCGACGCGAAGCCGGGCCGCACCTACCGGGTCCGCCTGCAGTACCGCCATGTTGCGGGTGGCCGTCCGCAGATCTGCGTACTGCAGCTCGGAACCGATGGCTGCGAGCTTGCCGCCCGGCCGGCGAACGACGACGACTGGACTTCGTACGAACGGATCCTGACCGTGGTCGACGGTGCCACCGGGCTGCAGGTCATCCTGCACGCCGACGTCGGCGAACGGCTGAAGCCGAGCACCACTGTCGAGTACCGGGGGCTGCGCATCGAGGCGCTGGACGCGGTCGCCCATGAGACGGTCTTTGCGCCGGCCGTGCCGGCCACCTCCATCGAGCTGACCGCCGGCGAGCACGAGCTGCGCGTCGACGGCGGGCTCGCCGGCTCGACGCTGGCGCCGTTCGAACCGCTGGCGGACTGTTTCCGCTACGACTCCCAGTCGCCCGAGGAGGCCGGCCTCTTCGCGCGGGCCGAGACCGGCGAGGACGGTGAGACGACGTACGCGCTCGGCGCGATCAGCCACCTCGCCTGCATCGGGGCGACCGCCCCCGATTTCGGTGCCGCCTCGTTGTATGAGCTTTCCATGCAGGCGCGCAGCGTGACGGCCCGCAACCCCAAGTTCTGCGTGTACAGCCGCGGGCCGGACCGCTGTAAGACCCTGCCGACCGTGGCCGTGTGGGACGGCTGGACGCCGTACGAGGCCCTGCTCACGCCGGACCCGGCAGCCGTGGAGACCCGCGTCTACCTGTACGGGATGCGGGATCTGAAGGAGAAGCAGCAGTCGCAGGTCGAGTACCGCGCGGTACGGCTGCGACCGGTGGCCAGCCCGAGCACGGTGGTCCTGGTCCGCGAAGCGCCGCCCGTCGAGCCGGCAGCCGTGCGGTGGAGCCGGCAGAACCCGGCGAACTTCACCGTCGAGGTGACCTCCGAGGGGCCGGCCGTTGTCGCCCTGGCGGAGAACGCGGCGCCCGGCTGGGTCATCCGGGGCAGGGCGGCTGCCGGCGCCAGGCACATGACGTTGCAGGGGTGGATGAACGGTTGGCTGCTGCCCGCCGGGGGCTCCGCGACGCTGGTCTACGCGCCGGCCCGGATCTCGCGTTACGCGCTCTTTTTCGCTCCGCTCGCCGTGGCGGCCGCACTGGGCTGGATGCATCCGGGCCGGCGGCGGCTGACCGGGCCGCTGTCCCGGATGGCCGGGCGGCTGGCGCGGCGGTATCCCGGGCGGCTGGCGCGGCGGATTGCCGGGCGGTGGAGCTGGCCGCCGCGCTGGCTGCGCAGGCGGTCGCCGTGAGGGCCCGGCTCGCGCAGGCGGTCGGCGTGCGGGCCCGGCTCGCGAAGCTGAGCAGCCGCCGGATCGTGGCGTTGGTGGCCGGGGAACTCGTGGTGGCCCTGGTGGCCGCGGTCGCGGGGGTCGCCGTGATCCACGGCTCGACCGGTCCCGGGTGGATTCGGATGGTGGCCGTGGGCGACATGGCCTGCGATCCGCACGACCCGGAGTTCCTGGCGCATTCCGAGTCCGACGGCGACCACTGCCGCCAGGATGACGTCTCGCTGATCGCCGTGCAGCTCACCCCGGATCTGCTGCTCGGCCTGGGCGACTACCAGTACGAGCTGCCGACCGCAGCTGCCTACCGTGACGTGTACGGGCCATCCTGGGGCCGGCTGCGGGGCGTGACCGTCCCGGTCTTCGGCAACCAGGAGTACAAGGTGCATGACGCCAACACCTTCGTCGACTACTTCGGCGACCGGATCCCCGACCGGCGCGGGTACTGGTCCATCGATGCCGGTGACTGGCATCTGGTGGTACTCAACTCCAACTGTGCGAGCGTGGTCGGCGGCTGTGCGCAAGGCTCGCCGCAACAACAGTGGCTTGAGGCCGACCTGTCCCACACGAAGCGGCGTTGCGTGCTGGCCGCCTGGCATCATCCGCGATGGTCCACCGGGATCGCCGGTCCGGACGAACGCACGAAGGATCTGTTCGCGACGCTGTACGACCATGGGGTCGAGCTGGTGCTCTCCGGGCACGAGGCCGACTACGAGCGCTTCGGCCCGCTCGACTCGACCGGAAAAGCCGACGACCGCGGCGTACGGCAGTTCGTGGTGGGTACCGGCGGCCAGGCCCACTACGAGCCCGCTCCCGCGGATTCGCCGTGGCGCGCCACGACGACGGCGCCCACCAGCGAGTTCGCCGACTACGGCCATCACGGGGTGCTCGAACTGGAGCTGGGCCCCGATCAGTGGCAGTGGCGGTTCCACCCACTGGGCGCGGACGTGACCGACCACGGTGCCGCGCACTGCCACTGACCCGACGATGACTCCTCCTTCGGACGGGGCAAGCCACTGCCGTTCGGCCAGGTCGTATTCACGGAGTCGCGACCGGCGTGGCTGAGCCGTTGGCGTCCTGGTGCGATCGGGCACGGGCGACGACGGTCAGCTCGCATCGACCATCCGTGCAGGAACGCCGCAGCCGGCCCATCGAGATCGTCTGCATCAGCCCGATTGCCCAGCAGGTCGGACACCCGCGCAGTGCGAGCAGGCCTACCGGTGCGAGCAGCAAGCTGCCCAGCCCGAACACCGGAACCAGGGCCACCGAACCGATCAGCGCGCCGAGGCCCACCGCGCCGCGTACCAGGTGTCGGGGCACCGACGTGCTCGCGAATCGTCGGTCGTCAGTCATCGTTGCCTCCTGGGGATGGATTCGGTTTGTCCTGCAGCGTGTGGTGAACCGCTGTCCGGGCGCGGTGCAGCCGCGACTTCATCGCGGCGGTGCTGAGGCCGAGCGCGTCGGCGGCCATTCGCCCGGAGTAGCCCTGGATGTCCCGCATGATCAGCACGACTCGCAGCTCGGCGGGTAGGGCGGCGATCGCACTCGCCACCCGGTCGGCTTCCAGGCGTTGCAGTACCTCGTCCTCCGCCGACGGCGCGGTGGTGTTCCAGATCGGTTCGTGATGTCGCAGCATCGTCCGGGATCGCCGCATGCACTCGTTGCGCACGATACGAAACATCCACGAAGCCAACGCGCCCGAGGCCCGCAGCATCCCGATCTTGCGGTACAGGATGATCAACGCTTCCTGTGTGGCCTCCTCGGCGTCCTGGGGGGACGCACAGAGCGAGCGGGCGAATCGCTGCACATGTGGGTACGAGCCGGAAACCAAGACGGCGATCGACTCGACGTCACCGCGCTGCGCGGAGACGATCAACGCCTCACCGGGCCAGGTCGAGTCAGCCACGCGCGCGCCTGCGCCGACGGAGCACGACGACGCTGCACGCGCACATGAGCATGAGCGCGACGACGACGGCAACAACAACAGCAGCATCCATGACAACCTCCGGGTCAGGTGCCGGCGATCACCGGCACAGGTATAAGAGGCGCAGCATCACCCAAAGGATTCACCCAGCACGGCCAAGATCAGCTCTGGTCGCCCTTCTGCAACCAAGAAACTCGGAGGCAGAGCCGAGCGGGAGCTTCGAGGATCGGGTCGCAACCCGGCTTGCACCCGATCTGCGCCCCGATCGCGCCACCGGGTGGGGACGATTCGTCCAGGGGTCAGCCCGAGAACGGGAAGGGTCGTGCATGGGGCAGCCGGCGGAGGGGGACCAGACCTGCGGCGCCGATCTCAGCGCGCAACGGAGTGCCGCTGCAGGAACTGCAGGCGAGCACGAGGCCCGGTCGGTAGCCCTGGACAAGTCGGAGTTCCTCGCGCTGCTCGGCCACGAGATCCGAACGCCGGTCACCGCGGTCGTCGGAATGGTGGACCTGCTGCGGGCGCTGCCGCTCGCGCAGGAGGTGCGCGAGGTGGTGGACGGCGTACACCGCTCGACCCAGTCGCTGAACGTCATGATCGATGATCTGCTCGATCTGGCCCGGCTGGAGACCGGCCAGCTGGAGCTGCACGAGCGGTCGCTGTCGCTGCGCCGGTTGTTCGAGGAGGTGAGCCATCCGTTGCAGCAGCAGGCCCGGCAGAAAGGCATCCTGCTGCTGGTCGGGGTGGCTCCGCAGGTGCCGGCGTACCTGGTCGGTGACCCTGATCGGCTGCGCCAGGTGCTCGCCAACCTGTTGGGCAACGCGCTCAAGTTCACCGATCGCGGCGAGGTCGTGGTGACCGCAGCCCGGGAGAGCGACGAATGGCTGCTGATCGTGGTTTCCGACACCGGCCGTGGCCTGAACGAGGACGAGCGCAGCCGGGTGTTCGCGCCCTTCGTGCAGGCTGACTCCTCGGCGAGCCGCCGGTACGAGGGTGCCGGGCTGGGCCTGGCCATCGCGGCGCGGTTGGTGGCGCGGATGGGCGGCACGATCGAGGTGGCGTCCGAACTCGGCGGCGGGGCGGAGTTCCTGGTACGGCTTCCGTTGGTGCCGGCCGAGTCCGCCGTACCCACGGAGCCCGATGAGGCCCGCATGCTCGCCGGTCAGCGGGTGGCGGTGGCGGCACCGTCGCGCCGGTCGACCGAGGTCCTGCTGTGGACTCTCGCGGCGGCCGGGGCAACGGTGATCTCGACCGAACTCGCCGAGGTCATCCAACGGGTACCGGACGTCGATGCGGTGTTGTGGTGCGACGACGCACTGGACCCCGCCGCGCCCGGCCGCGCCGCGGCGGTGATCGAGGCGCTCGGCCCGACCAGGCGGGCGATCATGATCAGTACCACCGACCCGCGGATCGGCGTGGTGGCGCGGCGCGGGGGACCGGCACTGCTCACGGCTCCCATCACGCTGCGCCGGCTGGTTGCCGCGGTGAACAGCGAGCGGACCGGCGTTCGTGGTGCGCCGATCAGCGTGGAGCGGCTGCCTGCGGGCCGGGTGTTGCTCGCCGAGGACAACGAGGTCAACCGGGGCGTCTTCAAGCGCATGATCGAGCTACTCGGTCTGGAGTGCGACGGGGTCGGTGACGGCGAGGCGGCGGTACGGGCGGCGCTCGCCGAGCGGCCGTACGACGTTGTCCTGATGGACGTTCAGATGCCTGGCATGGACGGGATCGAGGCGACCCGGCGGATCCGTTCGGCCGGTACGCACACCCCGATCCTGGCCCTCACCGCCACGGCGCTGCGGGGTGACCGCGAGCGGTGCCTGCAGGCCGGCATGAATGCCCATGTGGCGAAGCCGATCACGCTGCCGGAGCTGCGCCAGGCGCTCGCCCCCTACCTTGCGCCCGAAGCCCCGCCGGGTGCCGCGACGCCGGCCGCGACAGTACCGCCGGGTGCCGCACCAGCCCCGCCGGCTGCCGCAATCGTCGGGCCGGGCGCAGCGAGCGGCCTCGGGGCCTGTGTCGACGTGAGTCGGCTGCATGAACTGGAGGACCAGCTGGAGGACCGGCTGCTGGTCCTCACCACCGTCTCCAGGTTCCTGGCCGAGCTGGGCAACCGTCGCACCGCGCTCTCCGACGCGCTGCGGCGGCGCGATCGCGACGCCCTGCGGGCGGCGGCGCACACGCTGAAGTCGTCGAGCGCGTTGCTGGGGGCCGACTCCCTGGCCAGCTCGTGCGCTGCGGTGGAACGCCGGGCAGGCACCGGCGCCACCGCGGAGCTGGCTTCGCTGGTCGCCGAGGTGGAGCAGGCGGCGACCGGGACCGCCCAGGCCATGGCCCGGTACGTCGCCGACCCGGGTCGCCCGGTCTAGCGCGGGTCCGGGGGGCCTGCGATGTCGATCAGAAACGGGTCGTCGATACCGATGGGAGGGCATGTGCTCGGCAGTCTCGGCAGCGGGTACGCCGCCTGTCTGGTCGACTCCCTGGACGTGGGCGTGATCGCCTGCGACGCGTCGGGCGGCCTGACGGTCGCCAACCCGTTCGCCTGCCAGCTGTACGGCGCTGACGAGCGCCCCGGCGAGCCGGTGGAGCAGTGGACGTCCGCGGTCGACGTGTTCGAGACGGACGGGGTGACCTCGGTGCGCGAGCGGTCGCCGCTGGCCCGCGCGCTGCGCGAGGGTGCGGGCTGCGAGATCGAGTTCATCATCGCCCCGCGCAGCGGGCCACGGCGGCGGGTGCTCGCCCGCGCCCGGACGGTACGCGCGCCGGACGGCACGGCGCTGGGTGCCGTCGCCGTCGTCCAGGACATCAGCGCAGAGCGCGAAGAGGTGGTGGCTCTGCGCGCCGCGTACGCCGAACTGCAGGAGACGAACGTCGAGCTGAAAGGTACGGTCGCAGCGCTGGAGAACTTCGCCGGAGTGGTGAGCCACGACCTCAAGAGCCCGCTGATCACGGTTGCCGGCTACGTGCAGCTGCTCTCCTACCTGGATCCCGGGCAGCGCAGGTCCGCGGAGTACGACGACTTCCTGGCGAAGATCGCCGATGGGGTACACGGGATGCGTACCCTCATCGACGACCTGCTGGCCTTCGCCACAGCCCCGGAAGCCGAGCTGCAACTAGCCCAGGTCGATCTCGACGGGCTGGTCCGGGACGTGGTGGCTGCCCGCACCGACCTGTGCCACCTGGCCGACGCCGACGGGCCGCAACCCGACATCGCCGTCGATCCGCTGCCGACCGTCTTCGCCGACCGGGCCATGCTCAGACAGGTCATCGACAACCTGGTCGGCAACGCCATCAAGTACACCCTGCCCGGACATGCCGCCCGGGTGCGGGTCAGCGCCGCCTGGGACGCCGCGGGCTGGGTGCAGATCGAGGTTGTCGACCGGGGAATCGGCATCCCGGACGGCAAGCATGATGCGGTCTTCGCCAGCTTCACCCGCGCCCACTGGGACAAGGGTTACCCCGGCAACGGCCTCGGACTGACGATCTGTCGGCTGGTCGTCGAGCGGCACGGTGGCCGGATCGGCGCCCGGCCCAACCCCGGCGGTGGCACCCGGTTCTGGCTGACGCTGCCCGCGTCGGAGCTCACCCTGCCGGCGCCGGAGGTCACCGCCGCGCGCTGACCGCAGCTCGGCTGCGCCCGCTGGCCCGGGGGATCGGGGTCACTGCGGGCCGAGCGCCTCGACGACTTCGTCGGCGATCGCGCGCTCCTCGTCGGTGGGTACCACGCAGACCGCCACCGGTGCGCCGGTGGGCGAGATGACCCGGGCCTGGTCGTTGCCCGGCCGGGCGTTGCGGGCCGGGTCGACCACGATGCCCAGCGCTGCCAACCCTTGCAGGCACTGCTGGCGTACTGCGGCGCTGTGCTCACCGACGCCTGCGGTGAACGCGATCGCGTCGAGCCGGCCGAGCACTGCGTAGTAGGCGCCGACGTACTTGCGGATCCGGTGGCAGTACACGTCGATGGCGAGGACGGCGTCGGGATCGCCGCCGGCTGCGCGCCGCTGCACCGCGCGCAGGTCGTTGTCGCCGCAGAGCCCGCGTAACCCCCCGCGGTGCTCGTACAGCTCCTCGATGGCGTCGAGCGTCAAGCCGGCCTGGCGGGCCAGGGGGAAGGTGACGGCCGGGTCGAGGTCGCCGGTGCGGGTACCCATGACCAGACCCTCCAACGGGGTGAGCCCCATCGATGTCTCGACACTGCGCCCCCCGGCAATGGCCGCGGCGCTGGCACCGTTGCCCAGGTGCAGCACGATCGTGTTCAGCTCCGCGACATCGCGACCGAGCAGCGCTGCGGTACGCCGGGACACGTACCGGTGCGAGATGCCGTGGAAGCCGTACCGGCGGATGCCGTACCGGGCGGCGATCCCCGCGTCGAGGGCGTACGTGGCCGCGGCCGGCGGGAGGGTGGCGTGCAACGCCGTGTCGAAGACGGCCAGCTGGACGACATCCGGCCGCAGCGCCCGGGTCATCTCGATGCCCGCCAGGTTGGCCGGCTGGTGCAGCGGAGCCAACGGGCACAGCGCGCGCAGGGCGGCGAGCACCTCGTCGTCGACCACGGTCGGCGCGCGGAACCGGGTACCCCCGTGCACCACCCGGTGCCCGATCGCGTCGAGCGGCAGCGCGGCGAGGTCCAGCTCGGCTGCCGCGCGCCGCATCGCGGCGGCGTGGTCGGCGACTGCTCCGATCCGTTCGATGAGTCCGGCGGCCACCGTCGAACCGGCGTCGAAGAGCCGGTATTTCAGCGACGACGAGCCCGCGTTGACGACGAGGATCACCCCGCACCGGGCCAGACCCAGTCGCGGATCTCGGGCAGGTCCTCACCGGTGCGGCGGATGTACTCGCGGTGCGCCGCACGCTGGTCTTCCATGCGCTGGCGCAGTCCGGCCGCCCGGCCGGCCAGTCCCGGCACCCGGTCGATGACGTCCATGACGAGGTGGTACCGGTCGGTGTCGTTCATGACCAGCATGTCGAACGGGGGGGTCGTGGTGCCCTCTTCCTTGTACCCGCGCACGTGCAGGTTGTGGTGGTTGGTCCGCCGGTAGGTCAGCCGATGGATCAGCCACGGGTACCCGTGGTAGGCGAACACGATCGGCTTGTCGGTGGTGAAGATGGCGTCGAACTCGGCGTCGGGCAACCCGTGCGGGTGCTCACTGGCCGGCTGCAGCCGCATCAGGTCGACGACGTTGACCACCCGTACCTTCAGCTCGGGCAGGTACCGGCGCAGCAGCGCGGCCGCTGCGAGGATCTCCAGGGTCGGTACGTCGCCGGCACAGCCGAGCACCACATCGGGTTCGCCGACCTCGTTGCCGGCCCAGTCCCAGATGCCCAGCCCCCGGGCGCAGTGCAGCGCGGCGGCGTGCACATCGAGCCAGCTGGGCTGAGGCTGCTTGCCGGACACGATCACGTTGATGTAGTCGCGGCTGCGCAGGCAATGGTCGGCCACCGAGAGCAGCGTGTTGGTGTCCGGCGGCAGGTACACCCGGATCACTTCGGCCTTCTTGTTGACGACGTGGTCGATGAAGCCCGGATCCTGGTGCGAGAAGCCGTTGTGGTCCTGGCGCCAGACATGCGAGGTGAGCAGGTAGTTCAGCGACGGGATCGGCGCCCGCCAGGGCAGTTCGCGGCTCACCTTGAGCCACTTGGCGTGTTGGTTGACCATCGAGTCGACGATGTGCACGAACGCCTCGTAGCAGGAGAAGAGGCCGTGCCGGCCGGTCAGCAGGTACCCCTCCAGCCAGCCCTGACAGGTGTGCTCCGACAGGATCTCCATCACCCGTCCGGACCGTCCCAAGTGGACGTCCACATCGGACAGCTCAGCGAGCCAGACCTTGTCGGTGGCTTCGAGGACAGCGCCCAACCGGTTGGACTCGGTCTCGTCCGGCCCGACCAGGCGGAAGTGGCGGTGCCGGTCGTTGGCCCGGATGACATCGCGCAGCCACTGCCCCAGCACCCGGGTCGGCTCGGCCAGGGTGGCGCCGGGTGCGGCGACCGGCACGCCGTAGGACCGGAAATCGGGCAGCTCGAGGTCGCGGGTGAGCAGCCCGCCGTTGGCATGCGGGTTGGCGCCCATCCGCAGCGTCCCCTCGGGCAGCCAGTCCACGATCGGTGGGCGGGGCGCCCCCGCGTCGTCGAAGAGCTGCTCCGGGGAGTACGAGCGCAGCCACGCCTGCAACGCGGCGAGCTGACCGGCATCGGTGCGTGCTGCCGGCAGCGGGACCTGGTGCGCGCGCCAGGTCCCCTCCACAGCCAGGCCGCCGACCCGTTTCGGGCCGGTCCAGCCCTTGGGGCTGCGCAGCACCACCATCGGCCACCGTGGACGGTCGGGGTGCCCGCCGGCGCGTACGCCGGGAAGGCCGGGAAGGCCGGGAAGGCTCGGCGGGGACGGGGCCGCGCCGGCCGGCGCGTCGCGGGCAGCACGCTGGATCTCGGCGATCCGGTCGAAGACCGCGTCGAAGGTGGCCGCAGCCAGGGCGTGCATCGTTTCCGGGTCGTCGCCGTCGATCAGGTACGGCTGGTAGCCGTACCCGGTGAGCAGCGCGTCGAGCTCGTCGTCGCCGATCCGGGCCGGCAGCGTCGGGTTGGCAATCTTGTACCCGTTCAGGTGCAGGATCGGCAGCACCACCCCGTCGCCGATCGGGTCGAGGAACTTGTTCGAGTGCCACGCGGCGGCCAGCGGACCGGTCTCGGACTCGCCGTCGCCGATCACGCACGCGACGACCAGGTCGGGGTTGTCGAACGCAGCGCCGTACGCGTGGGCGAGGGAGTACCCGAGTTCGCCACCCTCGTGGATGGAGCCGGGCGTCTCCGGTGCGACATGACTGGGTATCCCGCCCGGAAACGAGAACTGCCGGAAGAGCCGGGCCATCCCTGCCCCGTCGCGGGCGATCTGCGGGTACACCTCGCTGTAGCTGCCCTCCAGCCAGGTGTTCGCGACCAGCCCCGGGCCGCCGTGCCCCGGTCCGGTCACGAAGAGAACCCGTTGGCTGCGGCTGCGGATCAGCCGGTTGAGGTGGGCGTAGAGGAAGTTCAGCCCGGGCGTGGTGCCCCAGTGTCCGAGCAGGCGCGGCTTGATGTGCTCGGGGCGTAGCGGCTGGCGCAGCAACGGGTTGTCCATCAGGAAGATCTGGCCCACCGACAGGTAGTTGGCTGCCCGCCAGTACCCGTCCAGGCGGGCGTACTCATCGGCCGAGAGTGGTTTCGCTGTGGCGATGCGCATCGCGTCCGAGAGTACCCGGATCGATGCTCCCGCGGTTGATCCTTCGCGTGGACACGGGCCTGTGCAACCCCGCAGCCGGATCGACCACAATGGGGGTACCCCCGACACCCCGAGTAGGTGATGTGACCATCCCTCAGGCACTGCCTCTGCCAGCTGCACGATCGGCCCGGTCGCTGCGTCCCGGGGTGACCCTGGCGACGGCGACGGTGGGGTTCGCGTTGAACCTGCGCGGCTGGCTGCTGCTGGGGCCGCACCTCGTCGAGCGCTTCCAGATCGGCCCGGGGGCGTACACCCTGCTGGTCGGGATTCCAGTGGCGGTGGGGGCACTGGCGCGGCTGCCGGTCGGGGTGCTCACCGATCGGTACGGCGCCCGGGTGATGTTTCCGGCGGTAAGTCTGACCACCGCGGCGTCGATGTTCGCCCTGGGGTACGCCGACTCGCTGCCGGCCATCATCGTGGCCGGTAGCGCGGCAGGCGTGGGCGGTGCCGCCTTCGTGGTGGGCGCATCACTGGTGACCCGAACATTTCGCTACGGTCGGCGTGGCCTGGTCCTGGGGGTGTTCGGTTTCGGGACCGCGGGTGCTGTTGCGCTGGCCGGCGCGTTGCGGTGGATGGATCCGCAGGGGCGGCGGGCCGCCCTGGCCCTGGGCGGGCTGCTGGCCGGCTACGCCGCGGTGGCCGCGCTGGTGATCCGGGACGACATCGCGGTGCACCGGGTCCGTTCCCCGTTGCGGGCCGGCATCGAGGTGGCGCGGCTGGCCCTGGCAACGCCGCTGTCGCTGCTGTACGGCCTCGCCCTCGGCGGGGTGGTGGCGATCGCGGCGTACCTGCCGCCGTACCTGTCCGAGGCGTACGGCCTGCGCTGGTTCCAGGCCGCCACGCTGACCGGAACGGTGGTCGTGCTCGCCGCTGCGGCCCGGCTGGCCGGCGGATGGTGGACCGACCGGCGCCCCACGGTGCGGCTGCTGGTGTTCTGCTACGCCACTGCCGCGGGCCTGTGCCTCGTGATGGCCCTGCAGCCGCCGCTGTGGCCGCTGGCCGCGCCGGTGATCGCGGTGATGGCGATGTGCGACGGTATGGCCAACGGGGCCCTGCTCGCTCTGATCGGCAAGGCCGCCCGGGCGGACAGCGTCGGCACGGTGATCGGGGCGGCGGGTGCCGCGGGCGTGCTCGGCGGGCTGCTGCCCCCGTTGCTGCTGGCCGGAATCGGTCACCTGAGCGGTTCCTTCGCCACCGGTTGGACTCTGTTGGGCGCGATGCTGCTCGTCGCGGCCAGCTACGTGCGCACGCATGGTCTGCGCATCGGACTGGGGCTGGCCGTGCGGTTCGAGCCGGAGCCCGGCCCGACGGCGATGACCCTGGCCGTCGTCGGCGAATCCGAGACCGAGCTGGGTGCGGCGGCTGTCGTGGCCCGCCTGGCCGAGCTGGCAACCAGCGACGAACTGGTCGTGGTCTTCGGCTCCGACGAACGGGGCCGACGCCGGCAGAGTGCACAAGCCCTGGTGGCCGGATTGCGCGACCGGCTGCCCCGGCACAGCGTGGTCGCCGTCCTCGTCGCTGCGCACACCCGGGTCCTGGAGGGGTATGCCGCACTGCTCGCCGAGTTCGTCGACGTGGGTACTGTCGTGATCGTGGTGACCGCGACGGCCGAACTGCGCGACGTCGCTGCGGAACTGTCGCACCGCCTCGCCGTCGACCGGGTGCTGCGGGTCTCCTACAGCCCAGCGGTCGGGGCGGGGCTGCACGAGGTGTGGATCCGCGGCTCGGGCTGAGGGGTCAGCCAGACCCGGTCAGTCGAGCTCGGCCGACGGGAGCCAGACCACGATCTCCCCGCGGCCGTTGGGCCGGCCCGCGGTCATCGTGCCGTGGTGGCGGCCCGCGATCGCCCGCGCCAGCATGAGCGCCATCGAGGCCCCCGCACGGGGCGCGCCTGCCGGCCCCACCGCCGCGAAGAGCTGGTCCGCCCCGCCATCGGCCTCCGGCGTGGAGCCGCCCGGCGCGGGTACCCGTACCCGCCAGCCGCCCTGATCTGTCTCGGTCACCAGGTTGGCGACCCCACCCGGCGGCGTCGCGGCGACGGCGACCCCGATGAGGGTGTCGAAGAGCTGGCTGAGCCGGCGCGCGTCACCGGTCACCGCGACGGCGGAGCTGCGCTGACAGTCCACAGTGAACTCCCGGTCGGCGACCTCGGACCGCCACCGCCCCACCGCCGCGGCCAGCAGCGCGTCGGCGTCCACCGGCGCGCACTCCAGAGTCAGCGTGCCCGACTCGAGGTGGGCCAGCAGCACCAGATCGTCGACAAGGGACAGCAGTCGTCCGGCATTGCGTTCGATCGCGCTCACCGCCTCGTCGATCCCGATCGGCCCCGCCTCGCCTTCACCGAGGAGCTCGGCGAAGGCGAGGATCGCGGTCAGTGGAGTGCGCAGCTCGTGCGAGACGCCAGCGACGAAGTCGGTCTTCAGCGCGACGAGCTCGGCCAGCGCGCGGTTCTGCCGGCGCAGCTGGTGCCGCCCGCCACCGGAGTACGAGACGTCGCGGTACACGGTGAGCTGACCGATCGATGCGCCGTCGAGGGCGACCGGGCGACGGATGTACTCCAGTACCCGGCCGTGCGGCAGGGTGACCTCCCCGGTGGAGCGCAGCGGCGCAGCCGTACTCCCACTGCGCCCGCCCCGGCCCACCGGCGGCAGCAGCGCCTGCGCCACGTGCCGGCAGGCGGGCTGACCGGCCAGTTCCTCCAGCCGCATCCCGGTCATCTCGCTCGCCGGGATGGCGATGGTGAGGGTCTGCGGGAGTGCATCGTTGGCCAGCACGATCCGGCCGTTCTCGTCGACGAGCAGTACGCCACAGTCCAACGCGCCGAGCAGAGTCTCCAGCCGCGCCGCGTCCTGGCGGGCCCAGTCGGGGCCGGCCAACCGGGTCGCTCCACCGGCCAGGCGCAGCTCCTCGGGCACCCTGCTGGCGGCCGGCGCCCGACTGGCGGCCGACCGTACCGCCGTCGATCGCGTCCCCGCCGGCCGTGCCCCCGTTGCCATCGGCTGTGCCGCCCGCGGCTGTGTCGCTCGCGCTTGTGTCGCCCGCGTCATGCAGCCAATGTCGCGCACGAACGAGTGGAAAGTGAGCGGAAATGCCCTGGGGACGCCCGAACGGGTGGTCTCCACCTACCGCCGCGGCGCCGCAGCCACGTGGTCCAGGAGCTCGTCGACCACCGTGTCGAGCGGCGCGGACTGGCCGGCCGTCCAGGCCGAGGCCAGCGTGCTCTCCTCCAATGTGGAGCGCAGGGTGGCGAGGACCACTACCCGTTCGGACTCTCCGTCGGCGGGTGGCGGTAACCGGTGCTGGGTCCGCAGCGTCTCGGCCGCGCCGAGCAGTCGGGCGGCGAGTTCGCCGTGGCCGCTGGCGAGCAGCGCGCCGAGCGAGTCCAGCGAGATCGCCAGGTCCTCCCGGTCGCCGACGTTGCGGCGGAGCACCAGGCCGGACGAGACGAGCCGGATCGCCTCGGCGGGGTCACCGTCGCGCAGCGCGACCTTGCCGAGCTGGTGCAGCGCCGTCGCTTCGCCGAAGACATCGCCGACGGTACGGCTGAGCGCGAGGCCTTCCTGCAGGTGCTCGCGGGCTCCGTCGGTGTCCCACCGGGCCAGCTTGATCTCGCCGAGGCAGAGCAGGCCGAGCATGATCCCGCGGGTGTTGCCCTGCTGGCGGTCCAGCTCCAGGCAGCGCGCCGCGTGCTCGCTGGCGGTGTCCAGGTCGCCGATGCGCAACGCCACCTTCGACAGGCTTCCGTGCGCGATCGCCGCGCCGGGCAGGGAGTCGTTCGCCTCGGAGATGGCCAGGCCCTCGGCGAAGAAGCCGCGCGCCCCGAAGTAGTCGCCGGCTGCCAGAGCTGCGGTGCCGAGCGCGTTGCAGGCCTGGGCGGTGGTCAGCACGTCGCCGACCCGGCGGGCTCCGCGCAGGCTCTCGTCGGCCAGCGCGTGCGCGGTCACGTGGTCGTCCTGGGCACCGGCCAGTACCGAGGCGGCGTGCAGCACCTGGGCCCGTACCCCCTCGGGCAGCGGTGTCGCCGCCCCGAGCAGCCGGTCCAGCCATTCCCGGCCATCCTCGAGGTGCCGGCCGGTGCGCCAGAAGCGCCACAGCCCCAGTCCGATCCGGATGGCTGTGGTGGGGTCGGACTGGTCCAGCGCCCGGTCGAACGCGACCCGCAGGTTCTGGTACTCCCGCTCGATGCGCCCGGCCCAGCGGCCCTGGTCGGGTCCGGTCAGCTCGTGCCCGGCTGCTTTGGCGAAGGCCGTGTAGTGCGCCGCGTGCCGGCGGTACGCCTGCTCGACATGGTCCGATTCGGCCAGCTGCTCCATGGCGTACGCCTGGATCGTTTCGAGCATGGTGTACCGGACGTCGCCCTCGCCGTCCGTCTCGGCCCGTAGCAGGTTCTTGTCGGCCAGGCCGGTCAGGCGCTTGTCCAGGTCCATCCCGACGTCGGGATCGCCGTAGTAGACCGTCGCGACCGCGTCCTCCCGGCAGCCGCCGGCGAACACGCTCAGCAGACCGAAGAGTTCGCGGTCCGGCGGATCGAGCAGGGCCACGCTCCAGCCGATCGCGCCGTGCAACGACTGCTGCCGGCCAGGCAGGTCGCGCGGGCCGGGACCGGGCAGCTCCAGGTGGTTGTGCAACTGGGCGAGCATCTCGGCGGGGGCGAAGGCGTCGCTGCGCGCCGCGGCGAGCTCGATGGCCAGCGGCAGCCCATCCAGCCGCCGGCACAGTTCGGCGACGGCGGCGAAGTTCTCCTCGGTCACCGCGAAGCCGTACACCGCCGCCCGGGCCCGGGAGTTGAACAGGGCCATCGCGGGCGAGCTGGCCATCGCCAGCGCCACCCCTTCCGGCCCGGGCCGCAGCGCAGCGGGGTCGGGCAGCGGCAGCGGCGGTACCCGGTAGACCTGCTCGGCGTAGAGGCTGAGCCGTTCCCGGCTGGAGACCAGGATCCGCACCCCCGGGGCGGCTTCGAGGATCTCACTGACCAGTGGGGCCGCGGTGAGCACCTGCTCGAAGTTGTCCAGGATCAACAGCACCGACTGGTCGGTCAGGTGCTCGCAGACGGTGGTACCCAGCGGCGTGCCGGGTACCGCGGTGACGTCCAGGGCCCGGCCGAGCGCGGTCAGCACCATGTCGGCGGTACTGGCCGAGGCGAGTTCGACGAAGAGTACGCCATCACCGAACTGCTCGGCGACGGCCGCGGCGACCGCCAGGCACAGCCGGGTCTTGCCGATGCCGCCGGGGCCGACCAGGGTGACCAGGCGGCGGTCGGCGAGTACCTGCGCGATCTGGGCCGTCTCGTTCTGCCGGCCGACCAGTTCGGTCAGCGACACCGGCAGGCTGCGGCGTTGCCGCACGGTACGGGTCAGCAGGGCCGGCGCCACGGTCCAGGCGCCAGCCTCGGTGCGGGCCAGTCCGTTGCGGGCGATCAGTCGATCCAGCTCGCGTTCGGTCCGGCCGGGTAGGCCACCACTGCGGTTGACCAGCCAGTCGACCAGTACCGGGCTCGGCTCGCCCTGCAGCGCGGTGCGGACCCAGATCCGCAGCGCCGCTGCCGACCAGGCCAGCAGCTCCACTGTGTCCAGTACCGGCGGATCCGCTGCGGGGCGTTCGTTGCCGGAGGTCGCGTAGATCAGACCGAGCGTCGCCGGTGGCGGGTCCGTGCTGGCGACCCGGTGCAGTACCTCGTCGACCGCAGCTGCGGCGCCCCGGTCAGCCACCACGAGCACCCCGGGGCTGGACCGGCCCGCGGACGCCGGCGCCGGGGGCTCGGCCGGTACCCGCACGACCTCGAATCCGCGCAGCCGGGCGGCCCGAATCGCCTCTTCGAGGAACCGGGTGTGCCCGGCGCCCGGCTCGCCGACCACCCGCAGCGCGCCGCGGCCCTCGGCGACCAGCCGGGTCAGGAACTCCCGCACGGTGACCAGGGCGATGTCGCGTTCGAGCAGGCGCGACGAGACCGGCCGGGCGTCAACATCGGCGTCGTCGGCCACCGCACAGGCGCGACCCCGGTGCTTGGCGATGTAGTTGCGCCGGTCGGCACAGGCGAGCAGCCCTGGGGCGTCGTTGGCGTCGTCGGGGAACACGGCGACCCCGAGGCTGATCGAGATGCGCAGTGCCGGGTCGCCGGCGAACTCCTCGTCGCGTACCTCCTGGACGAGCCGCAGCGCCACCCGTACCGCCTCGGCCTGGGCGGTGTCCGGGAGCAGCAGCACGAACTCATCCCCGCCGTAGCGGAAGAGCACGTCGTACCCGCGGATCAGCCCGGCGATCCGGTCGGCCAGCTGGCGCAGCACCTCGTCGCCGCGGGCGTGGCCGTACGCATCGTTGACGCTCTTGAAGTAGTCGACGTCAAAGAGGAAGAGCGCGCAGCCGGTACTGGAGCGCGCGGCCCGGCTCAGCTCCTCGGCGAGCCGCGGGTCGAGCAGGCCACGGGAGTACGCGCCGGTGAGCGGATCGATGATCGGCTCGTGGCCGGCCCCGCCTTCGCTCATGGATCGTCGCCCTCCCTTGGTGCGTGGCGCGTCCTTCTTTCCCCCGTCGGATCGGCCGTGTCGGGTCGGCCGTCGGCGCGTCGTTGAGCCTTTCCAGCCGCCTGATCGGCCGCGCCGCGGCGCTGTTGAGCCTTTGGATCCGACAACTTTTCCCGGACCTTCACCGCAACACGACACGAGGTCCCGGAAGTCTGCACATGTTGGTGCCACTATGGCGCATACGCGTAGTTCGCGCCGCCTGCGGGCGCCGTGACCTTCCCGCCGAGGGAGGCGATCGTGCTGGTTGTGGTGTTCCCGCTCGCCGTACTCACGGTGATCCTGCTGGTGGTCGCGTTGGCTGCGTACGGACACCAGATCGGATGCCGCACCCTGCAGCAGCTCACTCCGGCGCAGCTGCGCCACCGGTGCCGCACTGCCGGGCACATCTATGGCGACCCGGACGGCAACGGCTCGCGCTGGGTGGCCGCCGGCCGCTGCGTCAGGCACGCCGTGGCCCGTTGGATGCTGTGTGACGAGGAGGAGTAGGAGTAACGGGGGCCGTCGCGGGGTATCTCTCGGACATCGACAACCGGGAGGTTCTCATGTTCGCCATCATCGCCGCGGTCCTCTTCGGGCTCGCGCTGCTGTTGGACCTCACCACGGCCAACCTTGGCAAGTTAACCAGCAACGTGCTGGTCACCGCCGGGCTGCTCTGCATGGCACTGCACCTCGCCGGGGTGCTCGGCTCGTGGCGCGGTCGGGGGCGCCGCTAGCGGTTCCGCTCGTCGCGCCCGTCAGACCACCACGAACCGCGGGTACGGGTGGTGCAGGAAGTCGCGGTGCGAGATCTCCCAGCCGTACGCCCCGGTCCGGCTGAACACGACCAGGTCGCCGACGCGCAGGCGGGTGACCGCGAGGTCGCGGCTGAGCACATCCCGGGGCGTGCACAGCTCCCCGACGACATCGACGCACGTGTCGTAAATTTCGGGGCGCGTAAACGGGTACGGCCACTCGTCGACCGGCACCACCGTCGCCGGGTGGCTGTACCCCCAGGCCGCCGGCAGCCGGAAATGGTGGGTACCGCCCCGCAGCACAGCGAACCACCGACCGTGGCTGCGTTTGAGGTCGAGCACCTCGGCCGCGTACCAACCCGCATCGGCAACCAGGTACCGGCCGGGCTCGAACGCGAGCACCCCAGGCGTGGGCAGCCCGCCGGCAGTGGACGGCAGCCCGCCGGCAGTGGACGGCAGCCCGCCGGCAGTGGACGGCAGCCCGCCGGTCGGGGCGAGCGGGCTCACAGCGGCCGCCAACCCGTTGCGCAGTGCGTCGAGGTTGAAGACGGCGTCGCCGGTGTAGTCCACCCCGAGTCCGCCACCGACGTTGAGGTACTCCAGCGGGAAGCCGAAGCGCTGCGCCGCCGCCGCTGACCAGCGCATGGCTTCGGCGACGTACCCGGCATGCGCGGCGGCGTCCAGGTTGTTCGAGACCGCGTGCAGGTGGAATCCGACCAGCCGGAGCGCCGGAAGCGCCAAAGCCAACTCCACAGCGGAATCCAGCTGCGCCTCGTCGATACCGAACGGCGTGGGTACCCCGGTCATCTGATGACTGCCGCTGAGCGTGGTGCCGGCCCGGTTGACCCGCAGCGCGACCGCGACACGCCCGGCGCCCGCGCTGCGTTCAGTCCCAGTCCCAGTCCCAGTCCCAGTCCCAGTCCCAGTCCCGGCGGCGGCGAGCACGGCGAGGCGGCGTAGCTCCAGTGTGCTCTCGACATGCAGGGTCGCCCCGGCACGCACCGCGGCGGCCAGCTCGCTGTCGGTCTTGGCCGGACCGCTGAACACGATCCGGTGGGCGCCGGCCGCCACGGCCAACTCCAGCTCGCCGCCGGAGGCGACCTCAAGACCGTCCACTGTGGCGGCCAGAGTCGCGATCACGTCGGGATGGCCATTGGCCTTCACCGCGTACAGCAGCAGCGCGCCCGCCGGCAGCGCGGCCCGCAGCGCGGCTACGCGGGAGAGCAGCGTGCCCCGGTCGTAGACGTACCCGCAGACCGGCCGGGGCAGCTCGGCCAGCGCAGCCAGTACCCGCGCCGGCACCGGCCGGGGCCCAGCCGCCCGCTCAGCCGCGGGCCCAGCCGCCGGCCCAGCCGTCGGCTCAGCAGCGGGCCCAGTCGCAGGCCCGGACGACGGCGCGGGTGTCATCGCAGCGGATTCGGTACCGGCACGTACACATCCCCGTGGCCGACCAGGCGCATCCGGACCAGGGCCTTGTGCGGCAGGGTCGGCGCGGTCCAGAAGGCGTGGTCCGCGGCGGCATCGCGGGCGGTGCCGGGATCAGCGCGCAGCTCGTCGTAGACCTCGTCCAGGATCGCCCGCACGGCGCGCCACGCGGCTGACTCGCGGAGCCCGTGCGAGCCGACCAACTGCAGCACGAGCTCGCCCAGGTGCGCCTGCAGTGCGGTGTACGCCAGCTTCGCCCGCGCCACGTCGACGTCGCCGGTACCCACGACTGAGCCCGGCCACAGCACCAGCCCCACCCCGCGCGCTGCCAGCCGTGGCGGGTACACCCGCAGCCCGGCGAAGTCGCGCAGCACCAGCCGGTGCGGCACCCCGTCCACGAACGTCGGAATGCAGTTCTGCAGGTGTGCCTCGACCGCGATGCCGTACCGGGTGAGCAGGCGCAGCAACGGCGGCAGCAACAGCCGGGCGTACGAGTCGAGAAAGGACAGTGCCGCGGCGGCTGGCGTACGCACGCCCCGGGCAATCGCATACCGGTGGACCAGTTCGGCCAGCAGCGTGTCGCCGGTCACCGGCGACGCGGCGTATAGTGCCCCGCCGGCAACCGCGATCTCGTCGGGGCGCAGTCGTCCGGTCAGGCCCTGCCGCAGGATCGCCGACGCGTCGCGGCTGCGGTCCCCACCGGGCGCCGCCGACCCGACAACACCCGCCGACCCGACAACACCCGCCGGCACGGCAGGGCCGACCAGCGCCGTGCCGGCCACCTCGGCGAGCAGCAGCAGCCGGGCACCGTCGCGGTCGTCGTCGAGGAGCCGGCCGAGCAATGCCGACAGGGTTGGGCCGTTGCGGGTACTCGCCACCGAGATGGTGCGCCGGGTCGAGGTGACCTGGATGTCCAGCGACAGCTTGAGATAGCTGCGGGTACCGTCGGCCGCCGGCTCCAGCAGCACGCTGCGCAGGGCGGCCGTCGGTGCGGCGGCAAGGCGCACGCCGTCCATCAGCACCAGCGCGCCATCCGCGACGAGGTCACGATAGCGGCGCAGCAGCCGCGGTAGCTGCCAGGCGTGCACCGGCTGGGCGACGTAGCCCGCCGGGGCTTTGACGCCGAGCGCGGCCCCGAGGTCGTCGCCGAGGTGCAGCTCGCGGCGGATCGCCACGAAGGCGACAGCGGTGGCCTCGGCCTCCAGATCGTGCGCGAGCGCGTCGGCCACGCTCCAGCCCAGCCGGGTACGCCCACACGGGTGCAGGTTGTGCCCCTCGGTGGCCAGCCGCTCGAAGAACAGCGCCTGTTCGTCCGCGGGTAGCCGCGCGGCGAGTTCCAGCGTGTCGGGTGCGCCGGACCTCGCCGCGCGGTCCAGCAGGGCGGCATCCCTGGCTGCGCGCCGGGCGTACGCCAGCGCGAGGTGCACCACGGCGTCGGCCAGTTCGTCGGCGAGGCTCGGGCTGGCGATCCGTTCGCACAGTTCGCCCAGCACGCGGGCGGGCTCGCCGACCAGCGCCACCTCGACCCGGCCGAAGCCGTACCTGCCGGTGACCACTGTGGACGGTAGGTCGGCGCTGGACGCAAGCCCTTCGCGCAGTAGCGCACCGGCGAGCCGCCGGGTCACCACCTCGGTGGCGCGGGGTAGTGCCGCCCGGAAGGCCGCTGACAGGCCGGGCGCCGCGGTGCCGAGCCCGGTCTCGGCCGTTGCGGTCCGCGCCCGAAGTGCGGTCGGCGCGAGGGTACTCATCGCAGCCCGGTCCAGCGGAGCGCGGGCGGCGCGGGCGGCCTCATCGCAGCCCCGCCAACGGGTTGGGTAGTGCGGCCCAGACCTCGTCGAGCGGCTCTGCGGCCAGCCGCATGGCGGTCATCGCCTTCACCGGCAGCCGGTCGGCGAAGAGTGCGGCCGTGTCGGCGCGGGCCTCGGCGTCGTCGCCGCCGCCGATCGCGGGGCTGCTGGCGCGCACCACCTGGGCCACTTCGCCCCACAGGGCCTCGGCCGGTTCGCCACACTCCCGGCCCAGCACCGCCACCAGCTCACCGAGCGCCGTGCTGATCAGCGCGGCGAAGAGCTTGGTCCGCAACAACTCCGGGTCGTGGGTGACCAGATCACCGCGCAGTGGGGGTACCTGCACGCCGTGCCGGGCGAGGCGTCGCGGGTGCAGCCGGACCCCGCCCAGGTCGCGGTAGAGCAGCCGGACCGGCCGGCCGGCGCGCAGCCCGATCAGGGTGTTCTGGCCGTGTGCCTCCAGTGCGACGCCGATGCAGAGCAGGCGCAGCAGCGGGGGTACCAGCACCCGGGCCAGGTCGGCGAGGAAGGCACGGGCGGCTCCGGCGTACCCCAGACGGACCGCCCCGACGGCGAGTGGGCGGCCGTCGACGGGGGAGCGGGCGGTGAGCGCGGCCAGCGGCAGCACCAGCTCGCCCGGTTCGTGGCGCGGTGCCTCGCGCTGGATCACGGCCAGGCTGCGGCAGGGCTCGCCGTCGACGAGCACCGCGCCGGCAGCGACCTCGCGCAGCACGGTGATGCCGCCGACCCGGCGGGCGAGGTCGGCCAGCAGCACGGAGATCACCGGTCCATTGTGGACAGCGGCGGGGGAGACGGTCCGGATCGCGCTGGTCATCTGGACGTCGAGCGCGGTCTTGAGATGCCATCCGGGTTCGCGCACCGGGGCCAGGGTACGCAGCGACATCAGTGGGCGTGCGCGAAGCCGCTGGCCGGTGTCCCGCAGCCAGGGATGCTCGTCGCGCAGGTGCTCGTACTGCCACGGGTGCAGCGGCAGCCGGGGCGCCAGCCCGGTTCCGGTGCTCAGCCAACGGCCGGCGGGGATCTCGACCAGCACGAGGTCGACGACCGGGCGGTGTTCTGGCGCGTAGTCGAGCACCTGCGGGGTCGACAGTCCGACCCTGCTGCGGCAGCAGGGATGTAGCGGATGCCCGTCGACGACGAGCTGCTCCAGGCTGACCGGATCGGTGTCGCCGAGCCCGGTGATCGTCGGCGCTTCGCGGCCCGCCGCCGGGCCGCCGCGCTCCGGCAGCGGTGGTGCCGCCCGGGCCAGGGCCGGCTGGTCCGTCCGGGCCGGGGCCGGCTGCGCGGCCCGGGCCAGGGCAAGGTTGGCCACGCTGTCGTCGAGCTCGGCGGTGAGCGTGGCCGCACCGGGAAGGGCGAGGGCGTGCAGGAGTCGGGCCGGGTGCTCGTGGCCGATGCCGTCCAGCTGCACCACGAGACCGGCCGTGGCGACCGCGAACGGCTCCGCGGCGGCGGCCGGGCCCCGGAGCCGGCGGCCGCCGACGACAGCGACGAGGTCGGTGCCTTCGTGGTGGCGGTGCGCCAACCCGGGGATCGGCTCACGGGCCAGCGCCCCCCACAGCCGGCCCAGAATCGCGGCCCGGGCGGCGGGTAGCTCGGCGTGGTACCGGTCCGCGAGGTCGGGGCGGTGCGTGCGGAGCCACTCGCCGGTGGAGCTTTCAGTGGAGCCGGCCGCGGCGCTCGCCGGGCTGGGCCTCGCCGGGTTGAGCGGCGCAACTGGCGCCATGCGGCTGCTCCCGTCTGCTCGTGACCGGCGTCCACGGCTACGTTATCCGCCCGGCCGTCGCCTTCCTGACACCGCACGGCCAGAGCCCCGCTCAGACTGGATCGCGAAGCCCCAGAGGGCTCATAAACTAGCTTCCTAGGATGCCTTGCCGAACGTGCTCCACGTCACGGACCTGAATCCGCCGCTACGCGACGGGCCTTTCCGATCTTGGCACTCCGACCGCTCTGCCGGATCTGAGCCAGGCTCGACGTCAGGCAGAGGCACGGCTCCGGGGCGACAGGTCCAGCACCCCGACCGTCCGCAGTGGACTTTTCGGCGGGGGAGATGGGCAGGGGAGTCCATCCGGTTCATGGAGCGGCAGCGCGGCGACGGTCCTATCCGGTTGCCGAAGTCGTCCTCATTTCGCGAAGGGGTCGACCGTGGCATGGAGCTTGGCGACCGCCCCATCCGCAATGGTCAGCGTGATGACGGCGAACAGCTCCCGGCCGGCGTAGGCGACCACGGTCGGCGGATCGGAGACCAGCGTCAGGCCGCCGTAGAAGTGGACCAAGGCACCGGCCACGCGGCCGCGGCCGCGGCTGACCTGAGGTTCGATCCCGGAGCCGGCGACGAACTCAGCCATGCCCCACGTTTCGGGGTGCAGGACGGCCAGTAGGCCATCGAAGTCCCCATTGGCGCAGGCGGTGATGAACTTCTCGGTGACCAGTCGGTGTTCGGCCGGGGCCACCTCGCGCCGGCGACCCGGTGCGTCGGCGATCTTCTGCCGGGCCCGCGCGCTGATCGACGACGACCTGCTGGGGTGCAAGGTCGAGCTGTCCGGCCCGCAGTCGCTGACCCAGCAAGAGATGGTCGGCGTCATCGGCGAGACGATCGGCAGGTCGCTGACGTACCGGGAAGTTGCGCCCGAGGTCGCGAGGCAGGGCCTGATCGTCGGCGGTTTGCCGGACAGATTCGTCGACGCTCTGCTGCGGATGCTGGCCAGGTCCATCGACCATCCCGCACGTGTCACCGACGAGGTGGCGAAGATCCTCGGACGCCCCGCCCTTCCGTACGCGGAATGGGTCGCCGACAACAAGGAGGCCTTCCAGCGATGAAACTGGCGATCGTCGCGGCGACCGGGGGCATCGGCCGGCTGCTCCTTGACCAGTCGCTCACCGCGGGCCACGACATCACCGCCGTGGTCCGGAACCCCGCAATACTGTCAGCTCCAGTGCGAGCGGTCGTCGCGGACCTGGCGTCCCCAGATCCGGCGGTGATCGGGAGAGCGGTCTCGGGAGCCGACGCGGTGCTGTCCGGCCTCGGCGCACGCACCCGGGCCGAAGCCGGTGTTGCGACCGAGGGCTCCAAAGCGATCATCCGAGCGATGCAGGCGGCGGACGTGCGTCGCCTCGTGGTCGTCAGCGCCGCGCCCATCAGCACTACACCGTCGGCCGACCGCCCACATCCACCGAAACACGATCCGGGTGACGGATTCCTCACGAGGCACCTGATGACACCTATGATCAAGGTGATCCTTTGCAGACACTACGCCGATCATGGCGGTGACCGACGTGCCGGTCGGTGGGGCGCTCCGGGTGGCATCGACGATCCTGTATCGGATGGCCGCACACCGGCTTTCTAGCCCGGGTACTAACTTGACATAATGTGCATTATCGACCGTCCGAACTTGTCCCCGTCAGCCCCACCACAGGCACGATCGGCCCGAGCCGCGGGCGGGCGGGGATCCTTCCGATTCTGGTGCAGGCTCGGCGTGTCGCCGACAACTGTCGGTGCCGCCTGCTAGAAAGCAGCAGTCGAACATATGTATGAAGGAGGGATGCGAGATGGCGACCGCGCAGCCCACCGTCCGTGGGCTCTCACCGACGGACCTGGAGCGGATCCGCGACGCGCTGGCCACCGGCCGCCGGCCCAAAGTGATGTTCAGCCAGGCGGCTGGACAGATCGCCGGCCAGCAGGGTCAGGTTGTGCAGCTGACCGATCCGCAGCTGTCCGACGAGTGGCTCGTCGTGCGGTTCGGGCGGGACGAGCTCCCGTTCTCCCCTACTGACCTGATCATCCCGCCCAGGGGCGGTTCCGCCCGGCGGCCGGGCAGAGTCGCCGACGGCGCAACGGCCGAGGCCGGGCCTGCCGGTCCGCCCGAGCTATCCCCCGTGCCCGCACCCCGCGAGGAGCAAACCGTGACCGCCAGTCTCTCCACTGTGGACTCCCCTGCTGCGCCGCCGGCCCGCAACGCCCCGGTGGCGGACAAGCTCAACGGTCGGGACCCGGCAGGCGACAACGCAGCCGCCGCCCCGTCAGCGGAAGGCGCCGCCGCCCCGTCAGCGGAAGGCGACGCCTCGTCAGCGAAGCCGGGCACCCGCAAGCCGGCCAAGCCGAAGCCACCTGCGGCGCTGACGGTCACCTTGGCCTACGCCGACGGCGAATGGACCGTTGGCGCACAGCAGGGCAGTAAGGCGCTGGCCCGGCCGTACGTGGTCCGCGCCGCGGAGGCGTTGAAAATGGTGGCGCTGCTCGACCTGCCCGGCGTTCAGGCGGCTGTGGAGGAGATCGTGGCGACGGCCAGGGCACAGGCGGAGTCCGAGGCTCAGCGGCTGCGCACGGAGCTGGCCGAGATCGAAGCGCGCCTGGCGGAGCTGCGCGACACCCGCTGAGGCAGATCCTCGGCGCAGCGGTGCGAAACCCGCAGCGGTGCGGAACCCGCTGGGCAGGCTCAGCTGTCCCGACGGGTCCGCAGGTAGGCCAGGACCGCCTCGCGGGTGGTGCGTACCCCCAACGCTTCGCGAGCTTCGGCGATGCGCCGGTTTGCCGTACGCAGCGAGAGGAACTCGGCCTGGGCCGCTGCCGCGATGGTTTCCCCATTGGCCAGGCGCTCCAGCAGGGCCCGCTGTTCCGGGGCGAGCTGCAGTCCGGTGGGTGCTGCCTCCCCGGTGGCCGGGTCGTCGGCGACGGCTGCGTCGGGATCGGTAGCGACCGCGCCGATCCGGGCCAGGTCGGCCATCAGCGCCCGTCCGGTTTCCGATGCCGCCTCGACGATGGCGATCACGCCGGCGCCGCGCGCCGCAGCGAGCAGCGCCAGCTCCGCGGTGTCCACGTCGGGCACCCGGCCGAAGAGGACGAGCTTGGCGCCGCTGACGTCCCAGTCGTGCTCCAGCAGAGCGAACCCTTCCCGGGTGTGCCAGCCGGCCCGGGCCAGCCGGCGCAGCACACCGGTCGCGTCGCTGGCCGAAGCGAGTACGTACCGGGGAGCGTCCGGATTCACCGCGTGGCCCTTCGCTCACTGCCGCGGGGCTCGGTCCTGCTCACCCGAGTACCTCCAGAGCCAGTGCAGCGGCCTCGGTGCGGGTACGCGCGCCGAGCTTGCGCATGCCTGCCCGGATGTGGGTCTCCACGGTCTCCCGGGAGATGCCGAGCTGGCCGGCGATCCGTCGGGTCGGCTCCCCCCGGGCCACCAGCCGCAGCACATCACGTTCGCGATCGGTCAGTTCGTCGCCGGAGCGCCGCCCGCGGGCATCGCGGCGCACCGCGTGCCGGCGTAGCGCCCGATGGGCCCGGCCGAGCAGGACGACCAGTCCGGACTCCTCGGCGAGTTGCTCAGCGCGCAGCAGCGGAGGCACCGCCTCGGCCGGGTCAGTCGAGAGCACCCCGAACGCGAGCAGGCAGCGCACCTCCTCGCGGCGGGCCAGGTCGTGCCAGCCGGCCGCCGCCGCATCGAAGCGTTTCGGGTCGGTCCAGGCGGCGAGTGTGTCGCGTACCTGGGGCAGCGGCTGCGAGTCACCGTCGGCCTGGGCTTCTGCGCCGGTCTCGTAGGCGGCCCACCGGGCGGTGATCCGGCGTAGCCCGTCGACCAGTGGCGGGGCGGATGCGTCGGGGGGGGCCGTGGCGAGCTCGGGCTGCCCGTCCAGCCAGGCAGCCTCCCGGGCCACCCAGTCGAGCAGGGCGGCGGTGGACGCCGGTTGGGCGCCTGCGGAGCTCAGCCGGGAACGGGCCGAGGCGAGCAGGCCCCCGTCGGCTTCGGACAGGCTCGCCGCGGCGGCGGCGTACCCGCGGGCGATCACCGGCAGGGTGCGGTCGATCAGGTCGGTGGCGCGGCGGACCACGTCGCCGGTTTCGTCGCCGCGCAGCGCGGTGCACCACAGCGCCGCGGCCAGGAACCGGGTCTGCCAGCTGTACGCCAGGTCGGCGGCGCACGCCACGGCGGCCGCCTGGGCGGCCTTTACCGCCTCGGTGAGCCGGCCGTCGGCGGAGAGGGTCTCCACCAGCAGCCACGCGCTCCACCGGGCTGCCAGCGCGTCTCCGCCGGTACCCGCGGCTGCCGCTGCCCCGGCCAGCGCGCGCTCCCAGCCGGGTTGGCGCTGGGCGGCGCGGGCGGCGGCGACGGCAGCGCGCAGCCCCAGGTGTACCGGCGGGGCCCCCCGCCCGGCGCGCCCCGCGGCGAGGGGGGGCCCCCGCCGGCCCCGCCGGTCGCGAACTCTGCGCCCCCGGGTGGGCCAGCGGCGAGCAGTCCGAGCAGCCGTACCCGGTCCCGGGCGCCGAGAGTGTCGGGCGGCGCATCGTCGGGTACCCCGGCGACCGCCCGGACCGCGGCGGCGACCGAGCCGATCTGCAGCAGGGCTTCGCCGCGCAGCACCGCGGCGGCTGGCTCCTCGCCCGGTGCCGGGTCGGCGCCCAGGGCCCGCAGGCAGGCGTTCGGTCGTCCGGCCACCAGCGCGGCGCGACCGGCCGCCACCCGTACAGCGGCGTCGACCATGACACCGGGCAGGGCGCAGGCCAGCAGCAGCAGCTCGGCGCGCTCGCCCGAGGAGTCCGTCGCGTCGGCCGCGGCAACGGCCAGTGTGTAAGCGGCGGAGTTGTCGCCCGCGGCGGCGAGGTGCCTGGCCGCCTCGCGGGGTGGCACGAAGTCAGCTAACCGCCGGTGCAGGGCGGCCCGCTCGTCGGGGCTGAGCAGCCCGGCGGCGACCTCGGCGACGTACGGCGAGACCGCGGCGATCACGGAATCCACCAACTCGACCAGGCCTGCGGTGAGCAGGTCCGCCACGCCGTCGCCGAGCAGCCCGGGCGCGGCGGGGCGGCCGAGCAGTCCGAGCGCCGCCATCGCGGTACGCGCCGGACGGGCGAGGTCGGCGATGGCGGCGGCAACCGCGTACGCCAGAGCGGTGTCGTCCTGGGTTGTCGGGTCGGCCGCGGCCGGCGCGTCGCGGTGGGCCGCCAGGTGCCGGCCCAGGCTGGTCAGGGCCAGCGGTATCCCGCCCGCCCGGCGGACCACATCGGCGATGGCGGCCGGCGCGGCGCCCGGGGCGAGCTGGCGCACCAGGGCGATGGCTGCCTCTGCCGGCAACGGTGGCAGCGCGAGCCAGGCCGCCGACGCCGCGCGCAGCAGTTGCTCGGTGTCGCCGGGCAGCCGGTGGGGTGTGCGCAGCGTGACGACTATCCGACAGTGTTCGGCGAGTGCGGGAAGGGTCGCGACGGTCAGCGGATCGGCCCACTGGAGGTCGTCGAGGAGTAGCAGGCCGGCCCGGACCCGGGACCGCACCGCCTCGGCGAGCAGGGCCGGATCGTGTACGGGCAACCGGACCCGGACCGCGCGGGACAGCGGCAGCGCCGGGACACCGCGCAGCATCGCCAGCGCCCCGCCGGCGAAGACCGGTCCGCGGAAGGATGTGGCGAGGCGGCGCAGCACGCTGCTGCGTCCGGCCCCGGGTGGGCCGGTCAGGACCACCAGACCGGGCGCGGCCAGGTGACTCTCCGCAGTGGACACCAGCTCTTGGATCGGGTCGGTGGCCGGGTCCGGGAGTGCGGTCGGCACCACCGCGCGGGCGGTCACCGTCGCGGCCGGCGCGGCTGCGGGGTCGGCCGGGCGCGCAGGACCGGTCCCACCACCATCCGTCGGTGGCCGCAGACCCGGGTCGCTGCGGTGTGGCTGACTCACGCGGCCTCCCCCCAGAGGTGGCACGAACATGTGATCCTGCGCAGGCAGGGTATTCATAGTGTGGTTGCCAACAGAGCCTGCCATGGCAGTTCGGTTCAGTGGAGAGGGCAAATAATATGAGCGAGTACGACGGTGGGCATGACAGCTGGGACGACGGTGGTCACGGTACCCACACCACCGACAGCCCGGACGTCATTGTTACCCAATATGAGGACGGTTCCCAGCTAGCTGTCGCGGATACGAACCACGATGGTTACGCGGACCTGGTCGCCCATGACGCCGACGGCGACGGCCACCCCGAGGTGGTCTACGCCGACACCGATGGCGACCACAAGCTCGACACCGCGGTCTACGACTACAACGAGGACGGCAAGCCCGACGCCGTCGGGATCGACCGCAACCACGACGGCGCGATCGACGAGATCGGACTGGACCGCAACCACGACGGCGCGATCGACACGATCATCAGCGACGACAACTTCGACGGCAAGGCCGACCACCTGGTCGCCGACACCAACTTTGACGGACGCGCGGACCTTGCCGCGGTCGACAACGACGAAGACGGCAGGCCGGACGCCGTGGTGACGGACTCCAACTACGACGGCACGCCCGACACGGTGTACTACGGCGACCAGGACTCCAACCCGTTGCCGACCGCGGGTGACGTCGACCCGTACGCGGCTCGCTGACGCATGGCACCAGGACCGCTGAGCGCCCGGGTGGCCGACCTCTGTCAGGAGGTCGGCCACCGCCTCGGTGGCGCCGCCCAGACCCAGGTGTTGGATGTGCGGCGCCGGCTCGGTGAGCCGCTACGGGTGGCGATCGCCGGACGGCTGAAGGCCGGCAAGTCAACTCTGGTCAACGCCCTGATCGGGCGTCGGGTGGCGCCCACCGAGGTCGGCGAGTGCACCCGCATCGTCACCCAGTTCCGGTACGGCACGGCCGACCGGGTCGATGTGGTGCGCCGAAACGGTAGTCGTACCAGCTTGCCGCTGGACGAGACCGGCATGATTCCGCAGCGGCTGAACGTGCCGCGATCGGAGATTTCCTACGTCGACGTGACCCTGACCAGCGACCACCTGCGCGAGCTGACCGTGGTCGATACGCCTGGCCTGGCCAGTGCGAACACCGCTGTCAGCGCCCAGGCGCGGCGGTTCCTGTTCAGCGAGGCGCCCATCGACGATGATCTCGACGAGGACTCGGCCAGCGCACTCTCCGGTGCTGAGGCGATCATCTACGTCTTCACCCAGTCGGTACGCGAGGACGATGTCCAGGCTCTTGAGGCGTTCCGGTCGATGTCGTCGCGCCTGTCCAGCAACCCGATCAACTCGCTGGGGCTGTTCAACAAGGTCGACAAGCTGGCTGGCGGCGGCACCGATCCGTGGCCGGTGGCGGCGCCGCTCGCCGCCGACCAGGGCAAGGTGCTGCGGCGGGTGCTCTCCGACGTGGTACCGGCGATCGGTCTGCTCGCCGAGACCACGGAGGCCGGGCGGTTGACCGCGGCCGACTGTGAGGCGTTGCGGGAGCTGGCCCGGCTCTCCACCACCGAGCGGGCGGTACTGCTCGCCTCGGTCGACCTGTTCACCTCCCGCGAGTGTTCGATACCCCGGGAGGCGCGTGAACGGCTGTTGCGCCTGCTCGACCTGTACGGCATCAGTTTCGCCATCGCCCAGCTGGTGGCGCAGCCCCAGCTGGCCACCGGCGAACTGGTCCGGATGCTGTTCCAGGCGTCGGGCTTCCCACGGCTGCGGCAGACGCTGGACCAGGCCTTCCGGTGGCGCAGCGACGCGATCAAAGCCGGTTGGGCGCTGTCCAGCCTGGAGAAGATCGCCAGCCATGCCGAGCGCCCGTTCGACCGCGAGCTGCTGCGCGACGCGATCGAACGGGTACTCCAGCAGCCCGAGTACCACCGGCTGCGATTGCTGGAGGTGGCCCAGTTGGTCACCACCGGCGCCGTCGAGCTGCCCGACCAGATGGAGGGTGAGCTGACCCGGCTGGCCCTGTCCAGTGATCCCGGGTGGATTCTGAACCTGCCGGCCGCTCCGGCTGAGCAACTGGTCCGGGCGGCGCTGGATGCCGCCACCCGTTGGCGGGCGTACGCGGTCGCCGGCGCAAGTCCCGCCCAGTCCCGGGTCGCCCTGGTTGCCCACCGCGGCTTCTACCTGCTGTCGCAGCGGATGCGTGGCGGCCCGGCCCGGGTCGGCTGAGCCCTGACAAACCGACGAGGAGCCCCGATGTCCTTTTCCAGCAGCCGGGCCGTCGCCGCGATCGTGGCGGCCATCATCGCGGTACTCACCGGCCTGACGGTGGCTCTGGTCAGCCCATCGGGAACCGGGGCCTGGCGGGCTGCCGCCGTGGCGACCGTCGGTGCGCTCGCAGCGGCGTTGTGGCTGCTCGCCACCGGTCGTGGCCGGCCCGGTGCGGCGCCACCCCGTGGTGGCCGGCAGGGTGCGGCGCCGCCCGGTGGTGGCCCGCCCGGCGCGGCGCCGCCTCGCAGTGGCCGGCGCGGTGCTGAGGCCGGCGACGGCGCTCAGGCCAGGTCCGACCGGTCGGCACTCATCCAGGCCTGCATCTATGTGCGCGACCGCACCACCAGTGCCGCGCTGGGCGAGCGGCTGGGCGCGGCGTTGCGCGAGGCAGGGGTGGACCCGATCGAGCCGACCGGGGAACCGTTCGACCCGGCGCAGCACGAGGCCGGCGGCGCAACTCAGACCGATGATGTGTCGAAGATCGGCACAGTCGCCGCGGTGGAGGTGCCCGGCTACGCCGACCGTGGCCAACTGCTGCGGGTGCCCGTCGTGACTGTGTACCAGGCCGGAGAAGGCCGCCATGTGCTGCGGGAGGACCAATGACCACCACCCAACCGTCTCCGCCGACCGCTGACCCGGGGTCGCCCGCGACCGCTCCCGCCGGCGCGTCGGCACCTGCTGGCGGAGCGGGTGCCGACGCCGCTGCGCAGATTGCGGGCGCGCAGAAGATGCTGACCGCTGCGGTCGACGCGGGGCTGGCCTTTCTCCGCAAGGCCGACCCGGACGCCGCGGCCGATATCGACGCGCTGCGTCGGCGTGAGCTCAGCCGGCCCGCGATCGCGGTGGTCGGTGAGACGAAGCGGGGCAAGAGCTCGCTGGTCAACATGCTGATCGGGGTACCCAACCTGTCGCCGGTCGATGCGGCGGTCGCCACCGCGTCGTATCTGGAGTTCATCCACTCCACGACCCACGGCGCGCGTGCCTGGATCCCTGGGCGCGAGGACCCCGTCCCGCTGGAGCTGCGTGATCTGCGCGACTGGGGTACCGTGCTCGGCCGGCTACCCGAGGGACTGCGCCCGCCCCGGCGCATCGAGGTGAGCCACTCGGCGCCGCTGCTGCAGTACCTCACCCTGGTCGACACGCCGGGCGTGGGTGGGCTGGACTCGCTGCACGCCGAGGTGGCGCTGGACGCGGTGGAGCGGGCCACCGCCCTGCTGTTCGTCGTCGACGCCTCCGCCCCGTTCGCCAAGCCCGAGCTGGACTTCCTCATCGAGGCCAGCAAACGGGTCAACTTCGTGCTGTTCGCACTGACCAAGAGCGACGCGTACCCGGGGTGGCGCACGATCCTGGCCGACGATCGGGGGCAGCTGCAGGCGCACGCCCCGCGCTTCGGGACCGCACCGTGGTTCCCGGTCTCGGCCCGGTTGGCGGAGCTGGCCCAGACGATGCCGGCCGAAGCGTCCGCCGAGTTGATCCGCGAGTCGCGCATCGCTGAACTGCAGCATGCGCTCATCGACCTGGCTGGTAAGGGCCACGTGCTGCAACTGGCCAACATCCTGCGGGCGGTACGCAGCGAGATCGTTCGGATGGACCAGGAGATCGGTGACCGGATGCGCTCCACCGATCCGGATCCGGCCGACGCCCAGCGGGCCAAGGACGAACGCACGGCGGTGGCGGCCCGCAAACGTACCGAGTCCAAGCACTGGTCGCTGGCGCTGAACACGGAGACCCAGCGGGCCCGGATGGAGGCCACCACGCGGCTGCGCAACTACGCTACGCAGCTGCAGGAAACCTTCATGAACCGCATCGACAAGGGTGACAGCAACGACCTGAAGAACATGCCGCAGGAGGTGGACCGGGCGCTGGCCGCGTTGAGCGTGCGCCTCTCCCACGACCTGGAGTTCCGGTTCCGCAAGGTCGGTGAGCGGGTACTGGCGCAGGTCTTCACCCCGCAGGAGTTGCAGCATGTGTTGCGCCAGCTCAACGCGCGGCTGCGGCACGCCCTGACCACCAAGCCGCGGCGCGACGCCGGCGGGGACAACGGCATGGTCGGGATGGGGGCGGGCGGCATGGGGATGATGGGGCGCGGTGCGGCAGCCGCCGGTGCGAGCCTGCTGGGGGTGGCTGCCGGCAGTGTGGTGATCCCGGTGATCGGTCTCGGGCTGGGGCTGGCCGCGGGGGCGTACATGGTCTTCAAGCGCAAGTCCATGACCGACAAGCAGCACGCCCGGACCTGGCTGCGCGAGGTGCTCGGGGAGGCCCGTGCGGCGCTCAGCGACGAGATCATGCACCGCTTCACCGACCTGCAGTACGCCCTCACCCTGGCTCTGGACGAGGCGATCGAGCGACGCCTGGCGCAGCTGGACGCGCATATCGCCGAGATCGACAAGGCGTTGGTCGAGGACAAGGCCGAGCGGAGCAAGCGCAAGACAACTTTGGCACAAGAACGGGAGGCAATGCGCGCCCGAATCAAGCAAGTTGATGAGGTACTCGTTCGAATCCGGCAGCTCCTGCCGGTGGCGCCAGCTGAAGCGTAGGGGTGAGCGATGGACCACCAGGACTGGCCCGAGTGGGCGGGCGACGAGTCGCACTCCGACGCCGACACCGCCGATCTGGGCCACTCCGGCGACCAGAGCTCCGGCGAGCTGGGCGATTTCAGTCACGCAATGGACGCCCCCGGTGGCTTCGACGATGGCTACGGCCTCGGCGATGAGCCCAGCCCGGAGCCCGGCGGCGAGCCGGTACACCCGTCCATCGGCAGCGCCCCCGACCTGACCGGCGAGAGCGGCGACGACCCACTCAACCAGCATGTCCCAGCAGATCACGGGTACCCCGAGGACGACCCGTTCCCGCACACCGGCTACGACGACCCGGGTGTGCACGACGGAGTGCACGATGACCCGGGTGTGCACGACGGAGTGCACGATGACCCGGGTGCGCATGACGGGGCGCACGATGACCCGGGTGCGCATGACGGTATCGACCCCGCGGCGGGTGACGACGCCGGCCACCACCCCGGTGAGGTCCACGAAGCCACCGACGCTCCCGAGCACACCCCTGACGATCTGATCGGCACCGACCCTGACGTGGACCCGCGCGCGGACGACCCGGGCTG
>OBEQ011180987.1_pt1 | contig 35887 bp, 38 predicted proteins | sample 1670901 | NCBI WGS metagenome assembly OBEQ01 (sample SAMEA104232315, study PRJEB22302) | groundwater metagenome | biome: forest; feature: aquifer; material: groundwater | place: USA | collected 2011-08-07 | depth 5.4 m | reverse complement strand
TTGAGACATTTGCAGCCAGAATCTGGGAAAAGATAATGAAATTGAGGTTGTGCAAGAGGTCTAATGCACCCACCACACAGCCTGGCTATCACCGAGTAGCTTCTGTGCTTGCAAAGGACCACTGCTCCCCGGCTTGTAGGTATGGAGGGGCACATCAGATTTGTGCCATAAATCGCGCGTACTATCAACCCACTTCCACGCAGCTTCTACTTCTTCTTTACCAATAAAAAGCCGCTGATCTCCTTCTAAAAAATCCAAGAGTAACCGTTCATAAGCCGTAGGAATAGGGTCACTAAACACCTCTGTAAAAGCAAAATTGAGGCTGCTTTTATGCAAACGGATACCAAACCCTGGCACTTTATTATTGACTTGCAATTGTACTCCTTCTTCGGGGTACATAGAAAAGCTTAACACGTTTGGAAAAGGATTACTGCCGGAAAATAAATTCTTGGCTATGGGTTTAAAGTGAACAGAAATTGCACTTGCTTTACGAAGAAGCGCTTTACCAGTACGAATATAAAACGGAACTCCTTGCCAACGGCTATGGTTCAGTAGCACTTTTAGGGCCACATATGTTTCAGTTGTAGTTAGTTTACCAACTTCATCTGCATAGGCGCGTATACCGCTTGCTTTACCATAGTGTCCGCGGACTGTATGAGTTTGTATAGTTTTTTTTGTGTAGGGCTCTAATGAACCAAGCACTAAAACTTTAGCACGCCTAATTGCCTCTGGACTCAGATCCCGGGGTTTATCCATAGCCAGAAGCGCTACAATTTGGAGCAAATGATTTTGTACTACATCGCGGAGCGCACCAGCTTGATCATAAAACGGAGCACGCCTGCCTACTACTTCGCTTTCTAAAGCTGAAATTTCTACATGGTCTATAAAAAAACGGTTCCACAAAGGCTCAAGAAAGCTATTCGCAAAACGCATGACCAACAAATTTTGTACTGTTTCTTTGGCTAAGTAGTGATCAATACGATAGATTTGTGTTTCTGAAAAATATTTCTTTAAGGTTCGATTAAGTTTTTGTGCGCTTGGGAGATCAAACCCAAATGGTTTTTCTACCAAAATTCGTACTGTTCTATGATGATCAGTACAGCCCATAAGCAACCCACGTGCTTGTAAGATATGGGCAATGGGTTCAAAAAATTCTGGGCTGGTAGCAAAATAGTACAACCGATTAAAACACAGTTTTTCCCGGGAATCATGATCTGCTAAAACCTTTGAAAGCTCGCTAAAACTTTCTGGCTTACCAAAATCACCACGGTAATAGGTAATTCTAGATTTAAATTTCTTAACAACAGATGCGTCTGCGCCTGAAGTATTTGGCAAAACAAATTCTTCAAAAAATTCTTTAGTACTAATTGGCCTTCTACCTACTGTTACTAATCTAAAATGCTTAGGCAACAAACCCATTTGTTCTAACTGTAAAAAAGCAGGCAAAAGGTAATGAGAAGTAAGATCACCAGTTGCACCAAAAATAGTTAATATAGTAGGAGGGGCTTGTGTGAGTGCTCCTGAGCGAACAGTACCTTGCATGGTTTACGTAAAATAATTCTAAACTGGTTTTGACTTGTTTTACTAACTTTAGCCGGAAATAAGTATCTTTAGTGTAACATATAGGCTCTTTTTCTTGTTGTTTGACAAAACAATATATTTAATGTATAATAGTAAATTATTATCTGAATCCTAGCCTAATAAAGAACTGGAGGAAAAATGAAAAACCAGAAAGAAAGAGGATCTACCCAAGGAGGTCTTCTCGGAATAGTGTTTATAATGACCATGTGCTTGGTCGCTGCTTTGTTCACAATAGAGTACTTGCGATTCACTGATTATGACACCCGAAGAGATAAACCTTATAGCATAGCTATAAGTTTTCTCAGGATGGAACACCCTGAGATCAAGAGTACTGAGTTACTTCAAGAGGAAGTAATTCAGGAAAGAAAAGAACTTGTCAGGTGCGGCTGCAAGGAAGACGACACGCACGCAGTAAAAATTCGCGCCTTTGTAGAAGAAGGGCGAAATAAATTTTTTACCGTGTGCATCAAAAAAGTTACAGACCAGTTCGGTGTGGAGATGACTCTCCATACTGTACCCAACAACTAAAGGAGGGTTACCATGAAAAAAAATTCCCGATTGTTGAAGCTTTTTATCACACTCTGCCTGCTGGTTATAGTTTTCGCAGTGGAGTGGCGTTCTGTTACTACTGCAAAAATGGTTCAGGAGAACCAGAATTACCGCCGTGTCCTCTTGCGCGCACGGTGAACCCGGGTTCAAGCAATTTTGCTCCCAGGCATCCAACCTCACGGATGCCTTTTTTATTTACATAAAACTAGCTCCTCTTTGCTCTGCTTTTGACAAATATATAGTTTTTCTGTATTCTATATATCACGTACACCTGACAGGCAGGTATTTTTTATTGTTCACTATAATCCCCTACATGAACCGAGACACAATCCGCAACATTGCAATAATTGCTCACGTAGACCACGGCAAAACTACGCTTGTTGACGCCATGCTTAAACAAACCCTCACCGTAAAAACCGAAGATGGGGCTGATTTAATTATGGATTCTATGGATTTGGAACGCGAGCGCGGGATTACAATTCGCGCCAAAAACGCATCGCTCGTTTACAACGGCATTAAAATAAATATTGTAGACACCCCCGGCCACGCAGATTTTGGCGGTGAAGTTGAACGCACCTTAAAAATGGCAGATGGCGTGTTGCTTTTGGTTGATGCCAAAGAAGGCCCCATGCCGCAAACCAAGTTTGTACTTAAAAAAGCCTTAGAGCTGGGACTCAAAGCCATTGTGGTTGTAAATAAAATAGATAAACCCGATGTACAGATTGAAGACACCATTAACAAAACCTTTGATTTATTTGTAAAATTACACGCCACAGACGAACAACTAGATTTTCCGATTATTTATTCTTCTGGCATTCGCGGTCTAGCTAGTTTAGATCCAGAAGATTTAAAAAATAAACTCGCAAACTCTGAAACACCGGCAGATATCACTCCCCTGTTTGAGCAAATTATTAAAACGATTCCAGCGCCAGAAATAGTGCCGGATCAAGCGTTTGCTTTGCAAGTGCTGGCTTTAATTTACGATAACTACAAAGGCAAAATGGGTATTGGTAAAGTAGTTTCTGGTAGCGTTAAAAGGGCCCAAGCAATTGCTAAGGTCAGCCCAGAAGGCATTCAAGAAAACGGCAAAGTCACCTCTCTACAAATGTATGAAGGGCTTAAAGCAGTAGATGCCGAAGAGGCAGTTGCAGGCGACATTGTTGCGTTAGGCGGGTTTGATGATGTTAATATTGGGGACACATTTACGGATGTTACTAATCCGGTAAAATTACCCCCAGTAGAAATTGAGCCACCAACTATTAAAATGACTTTTGGTGTAAACACTTCTCCCTTTGCCGGGCGTGAAGGTAAATTTGTTACCTCTCGCAATCTTCGCGACAGACTCTACAAAGAACTAGAAGTAAACGTTGCACTAAAAGTACAACCTTCTGAAGAAGGCGCTGAAAGCTTTTTGGTAAGTGGGCGCGGGGAACTGCATTTAGGTGTGCTAATAGAAACCATGCGCCGCGAAGGCTTTGAACTGCAAGTCTCGCAGCCGCAAGTGATTTACCATGAAGAAGGTGGCGTAAAAAAAGAACCATACGAGCAGTTAACCATAGACGTACCAACCGAACACCAAGGCGCAGTTATTGAAGAAGTGGGCAAGCGTGGCGCTGATATGCTTTCTATGGACGCGCACCCAAGCTCAGGCGAGCTACATTTAGAATATTTAATCCCGACTCGTGGATTAATTGGTTTAAAAAACTTACTACTTACCCGCACCAAAGGTACGGTAATCATTAACAACCTATTTGACTCATACAGGCCAACTCACGAAATCGATACCCATGCCAATGATCATGGCTCGCTTATTTCTTCGGAATCTGGCGTATCTAATGCCTACGGCCTAAACAACGCCCAAGAGCGCGGTATTATGTTTATTGGCCCGGCAGTAGACGTGTACGAAGGCATGGTGGTTGGGCAAAACGCGCTCACCAATGATATAGAAATTAATGTCTGTAAAACTAAAAAACTAACTAACATGCGCTCAAGCGGCGCGGATGATGCCATCATCCTCACTCCCCCACGCCCCATTACTCTAGACTTTGCGCTAGAATACGTAGGGCCCGATGAACTTGTAGAAGTAACCCCCCTCAACATCCGTATCCGCAAGCGTATCTTAAACGCTACTGAACGCAAGCGCGCTAGTAGAAGTTAAATTTTAAAGAACAGTCCTTTTGTGGGACTGTTCTTTAAAATAGATCTCCCAAAAATAATAGAGTACGGGTTTACTTTGTATTAAGATAAGTGTGCAAAATTTTTGTTCGTTCTTTGGTTAGGTCTGCAAGACAACTATTGTAGATCATAGGATAGCCAGAGCCGCCTTGCCAATCTGCTGCTTGAGCAAGGCATTCTTTATCGCGGTAGGAGAGCCAAGCTTTTTGGGCAGACACAATTTGTGGTTTGGCGTCTCCTCGTATTTTTATCACTTGATTGTAAACACTATTCAGTTCTGCATCCGCCGCATCCGCATCTTCTATAGCGCACTGACTTAGTCCTGCTTGAGTGTCTGAATCCATACAATTTCTGGTATCCGACTTTTGAATTTGCAAGGGCTTTTTAAGATTCAGGCTTGTCTGAGAGGTTAACAAACTATCTTTATACTTATTAAAGCTCGTGCTTTCTAAGAACACAAAGACTAAGGCTGCCATAGCCACGATACCGAGCACCCAAAAACCAATTGAACCAACGATTTGTTTTTTCATTTTAGATTTTGTCATAGATGAAAAGTAATTCATCTTTATTATATCACCAAAAAAGACCTCACAGAGGTGAGGTCTTTTAGCTACCTAGTTTTATTGATTGGTCGTAGTGGAAGTAGAAGTGCTTGTGGAGGTAGTCTGGCAAGCAGCTCTAGCAGCTTTTACCGCAGCATCACGAGTGGTGCGGGCAGTATCATTAGCAGTTTTTCGGGCTTGGGCTGCTGTTTGTTGGGCTGTTCGGAAAGTTTGATTAGCAGTTTTTACAGCAGCATAAAATGCATCTCTGGCTGCTTTTCTGGCTGCATCGTCAGTAGCTGCTTTTAATGCAGCTTCCAGAGTTGTTCTTGCTGTCTTAATTGCGTCTAACTGTGCTTGCTTAGCTGTTTTAACAGCATCAAAGTAAGTTTTGTCATTTGTCTTTACAGCTTCACGGAAGGTCTTTTGGGCTGCTTCTACATTTTTATAGCATTCCTTTTTCTCTGCGGCCATAGCTTGCGCTTTGGCTTTCATAGCATCATGTTCGGTTTTCATTTTGTCTTTAGCTGCTTGCCTGTCTGCTTTCATAGCATCGTGGGCAGCCTGTTTTTCTGCCTTCATCTGCTGATTCATTTCTTTGTGCATCATGCCATTGCTATCATCAGCAAAACTAACTGCTGGCATAAGCAGCGCGACAGTAGCTGCAGCAATTGCTGCAAGTCGTACTTTTTTATGTATCATATTATATAACTCCTATTCTGGCTTAAATCCAGAAATTACTTTTTTGATTACTCCTATTATACCACACAAGCGCTCTTTATCCTTGCATAATAATTAATTCCAAAACTGCTCGGCCAGGTAAGCTACTGGTTTTTAGCTCCAGATCTAAAAGCTCAAGTTTACGCAGCATGCTCAGTACTTTTTGAGAAGACATCTTTTGGGCTGTCCTTTTTACCATATATAATCTGCCACTCTTCCAACCAGTGAGTTCTAATATAGAAGACTCTGTCATATATTGTCTTATACAGTCCTGCACAAGTACAATACTTCTCAGTTGTTCTGCGAGTAAGGCAGATAACTGAATAAGCTTTGCTTTATCATCGCTCTCACCTGACCCAAAAAACTTTTCTACTAACACCAAAGCCTTGGATGTATCGCCGCTCGCAAGGGCGTTAGCTATATCTAAAGCGTCTGTTTCTGGATTTCTTGAAATTAACTGCTCAACCATAGCAACCGTTATTGCTTCAGTATCTGCGTATGTAGATAATTTGGCGAGTTCCTGGCACAATGTTTCTACATCTACTTCACTCAAAAATTCACCGTTACTAAAGTTGGTAGCTACTGCTATTGCTGCTGATTTTTCTATCTTTGCTCCTCTTTTTTTTACATATTCAGCAACCCACTCAACAAAAGCACTGCCTGTGGGCACAACGAGCTCATGTATGGTGATAGCGGGATCTTTTAGGATTTCTGTGGTAGCTTTTTTCCTTTTATCAAGTGTAGTTTCTAAAAACACCATAGTATGAGGACTTGCAACAAAGCTACTTCTGACTGTTTTCCAGTCTAATTGTGACAGCACAGCAACAAAAACCAGCAATCTCGTAGGTGAAAACAAATCTGCTTGCAATACCATATCAACTGAAAAATCCTCTAGAGTTGAAATACGTTCTGGCTGCAGCCCCAGCTCTTGTGCCAAGGTATGTATATAGGCTTTTTTTGCGGCAATATTGTTGCCGAGTAATAGATGTATCATAGCTATTTGGTATAGTACCACACTGCAAACCTTGCTTTGTCAAAAGGCTAAAATCTGGCTACAATACAACGGTCCCAGCACACTCGCCAGACTTACTCAAGCGAGTATATTTGGTCTCGTAGCTCAATTGGATAGAGCATCTGGCTTCGAACCAGAAGGTTGCAGGTTCAAGTCCTGCCGAGATCACCATTTTACGCATAAACAAAAATGGCTTTAAAAGCCATTTTTTCTTTGCAAATAAGTATTGACACTTGGCGTTAAAGCTGGTATTATAGACAGTTTTGTAGTGACAAAAAGCCAAGGACACTAAAAATAGGAGGAATGCATGAGGGATAATGTAGTGGGATGTGCGATTGTGTTGTGTTTCGTAAGCCTTATCTTTATGGCGTACGAAACACTTGGACTAGGACAACCACCTAGTCAATCTTCTGCAAATGTAACTGCTGTTAAAGTAGTTAAAGTTACAGACTGTGATACCGCTCCGGTAAAAACAGCCAGTAAGCAGAAGAAGGAGGGACCCAGTCGGTTAGACGGGGTCCACACAAACGCGCGAATAGACCCCGCTATCCCATATATCCCTCAAGAAATACCTATTGCCTGGCCCACGGAAAGCACGCGGGTTACAGGTGAATTCAAAGAAAAAAGAAGGTACGAGACTCACCTTGGCTTAGATATTGGAGCACCTCTTGGAGCACCAATATCGTCGCCTGGAAGTGGTCTTGTGTTAGAGGCTAAACATAACCCCAAAGCCAAAATCGGCTGGGGTGGCACCATAGTAATTGACTATGGAGTTATTCCCAGTCTTGGGAAGAAGCTTGCAATGCGATTTTCGCACTGCTCCAAAGTGTTCGCCAAAAAAGGCGAACGAGTTTTGCCCGGGCAAGTAGTTGCCCTGATAGGATCCAGTGGCCGCTCAAGCGGACCACACCTGGATTGGCGATGCTATATTAATAGCCGCCCTGCGGATCCCCGCATTTGCATGGCAGCTCTTGCGCCATAGTTGTTTTTCAGTAGTTTCCTCCACCTCGGAACAAAAGTTTCGGGGTTTTATTTTTTGCTAAACCTACAAAGTTTTGTTAGAATAGCAAGGATTTTATAACCTGCTTTGTAAAAAACTTACACACAATACAACCTGGGTCGCTAGCTCAATTGGCAGAGCAGATCCCTCTTAAGGATAAGGTTCTGGGTTCGATTCCCAGGCGACCCACCAAATTAAAACGGCCCTAGTATTCTGGCCGTTTTAATATAAAAAATCCCTTGCACCAAAATGATACAAGGGATTTAGCCAAATTTTTGTTTTGATCAATAATCTTTCAGTCGCGTTATTTTGTCAATCGCGTTAGATGCCTCAATGGCCTGCTTAAGTAATGGTTCCGTTCCCGGCGTAATTTCTAATTCTACCCACCTATAGACTGACACAACTGCATCATCTGGTGCATCTGGATGCGAGTAAGTAAACTCGCATAATTCTTGAAATTCAAATTCATTAGGTTTGCGTCCACTAATGTATTTAAAACAACCAAGCCTCTTTACGTGCAGAGGCGGCTGTTCTGTGTTAACAAAAACACACTGAAAACTCATCTTGCCCTCCTGTTTAATAATTAACATTAAATTATTGGTGTAATTTTAAATATACCATAAGATTTATAATATGTCAATAAAAGTTACCTTTTAGTACCAAAAAAAGCCTGCACAACAGTGCAGGCAAAGATCTAAATTAGATCAGTAACCCTTGGCTCCTTAAAAGATTTTTTATTCGCGCTGCAAGTCCAGCTGGCTCAGGATAACGATCTCCAGGATTAAAGATTCGTCTTAAATGAGCAACAAGCAAGGCATTTGCAACTGGCTCACCAAAATGAGTAGCAGTAGTGTGATACCCGTCTATACCGTCGGTTGCAATAAGTTTTGCTGCAGCATTGGCTCGAGCAAAATCTTCTTCACTCATATCTGCCTCCTCCCAAAATAGAAAGTTACGTGTGGAGAAACGATCTACATTTGTCTTATCAAGTTTTTTTGCAGTGAGACCACATAGTATCAAATTGGTATGCTTAGATCAAGACTCATATATAAAAAAACCGCTGGGCGAACCATGCGGTTTGGTAAACACTACTCACAAAAAACTTACTAACTACTGAATCAAAGTTTCCTGTGGCCGAGATACTTTCTCTTCGACTATTACCCTCTGCTTTTCAGTCGTCACCTTATCTACAAATTTCTCAGTAGGTACGGTTTCTTCTTTAGTCCACGTAAGCTTACCTGGGTTAGCCCTAACAGCAAAGTGGTCTGAGGTAAGGTTATTGAGAGCGTTGACAAGAGAAGTGTTAGGTTGGGTGCTTCGGTAACTTGCACACCATTCTAGAATACTAGACTCAGCCTTCTGCATGAGGTTTTTCTGCTCTTCAAACAGCAGATCGTAATTCGACCCCTTAAGCCCCTCAACAGAGATTCGGGGCAGAACAGTAAAGTTAAGATTCAGCTTACCATTTGGCAAAGTGGAAACTGCGTAGCTTTCGTCCTTAGCTTTTACCGAAGGTGGGGCCTTTAAGGCGTCACCGCGAAGAATTGTTTCCCAAGCATTAGGAAACCGAACTAGCCCTGAGTTAAGCGTAATAGCTTCGTGCACCTGGCCGCTTCTGCTTACTACTAACTGAGGGTCTGAACCCATAGCAACAGGCAGCTGACCTACAACTGAAATACATCCAAAGCTTGCCCAGAGTATGGCAATGATTGGAAACATAGCCGAAAAACGCGTAACAATGTGTAGTCTTCGCTTGTCAGTTTCATCAACCTCTGTAAAGACCTGATCTTTGACCATAACCCCAATTACCAACCCCAGCGTCACCACTAAAGGAATTGCAAAAGTAGCAAAGATAGGCCAGGCACTATACACTGCTGCAACTACAATGGCATTAATAAGAATTAATGCCCAGCTTACAAAAAAGATGTGGTATGGATATCCCACAAAAAGCTGCTTAATAAAAGAAAGCCAGGGCACATAGTGGTGCAGGAAATACCCCATTCTATCTTTAGTTTTCAGCGGACCTTGCTGAGCACTTACCATTTTGAGAAAATTGGTTAGGTCGTCCCGTTCAGTTGTACTAAGTGTGCCTTGCTGCAACAAATTGCGAGTTTTTGAAATCGCAACTCGAACTGCTCTTTGCGCATCTTTATATTCTTGAACTGTAGCAGACTGTCTTCCCCACCATTCAAGCGGGTGTGAATTTCCCACATCCATACCCAACCAGTCTTGCGAAGTCATGTTACTGCGCTGTGCAAACACTGCTTCCCCTACAGGATCATCTGGATCTGTAAGCACCGTAATTGTTTCCATATTATCCTCCAATCAAAAGAGTAAAGCCATATTCTATGTTTTACTACAAAATAAAAATTTATACACAACCTGGGATTTTGTCATATTTTTTAGACACTGTCAATAAGTACCTGTTTGACGTACCTATCTATTTATGGTAAATTGCTGTGTTAGAAACAAAGTGGGGAAAGTTATAAGGAGGAAAACTATGGCAGATGAAATGCAAACACTTTTGGACGAAGTAAAAGAGTTTAGGGACTGGAAAACCAAGCAGTCCCTACAAGAACAAGGCTTTATTGTTTTTGAAAAGCAAGAAGGACTGTGGCGAGTAAGAAACCGTCCGAGACCTAGTGTATCTTCTGGTATATCTTCATCTTTAGATGAATGGTGCTTTGTGCACGACGATGGAACCAAAGCTTTTGAAGAAACATTTGACACAGCAGGACCATTTTACGAAGGCCTGGCGAGTGTGAGCTTAGAAGGTGCAGCCTTCCATATTACGCATGGAGGCTACCGAGCGTACACAGAGTCATTTGATATGGCTGGACCATTTTCAGAAGGAGTAGCACCAGTAATTAAAAATCTACTTGGCGACCCGCAAGAGTCTTACCATATCAAACGGGATGGCACACCAGCATACACTGAGCGCTACGAACTAGTGGATGGTTTCTCTGAGGGCTTAGCTCCTGCAAAGCTCAGGTCTGCAGAATTTCACATTACATACGCAGGCAAACCTGCGTATGTACGCCGTTTCCAAAAAGTCAGCAAGTTTCGAGACGGTGCAGCTCATGCGGAACTTAATGGTCAAATAATGCTTATAAACCATGATGGAGAGTTAATACAAGTGCTTGGAAATGTACCTTCAGGTACCAGATGCGGAGATTACTGGCGATATGACCCTATTGAGTAGGCAGTCTAATCCACCTAACAAGAAAGACAGTCAAAACTTTGACTGTCTTTTATATTTTACGCAGTACCTGCGTTTTTATTTCGTATAAATTCAAGCTGTGCTTGAGTTGTTCTGGGGATGAGTTGCAGTTTCAGGGTATGCTCGCTCACTCTTTCTGCCGAAAAACCCGGGATATCCACTTGTAAGGTAAAAAGTTGAGCAAAGAAAAGCTTTGCTAAAACCTGCATAGCCGCTTCACTTAATCCGCCTAAAAATTCTCCTGTTTTTATAAACATGCCATCTACGTCAAAAATCCCAAGACAGCCTTCCCAACTCCCTTTAACTAAATTACCTTCTCGTTCAAGAACAAATGCAGCGTTTTTTCTTCGTTGCTCCCTGGGCAGTTGCAACTCAAGAGCGCTCGCAAACCCAGAAATAGATCCCGCAATACGCTCAATAGTTTCGTCACGCACTCCTGCCATATGAATCGTGCTCTGAAATAAGGCAGATTTCTCGAGCAGGACCCCGGCCTGACGCTTAAAATATGCATCTATTTCTGTTTGTTTTTCTAACCACTCATCATGCTGACTCATAGCTATCCCCCTTGTTGTATATGAACTGTACAGATCTAGAAATCAGAATACGCTTTACACTACTCTTCGTCAAGAATAAAAATTGCTCATACCAAACATGTATGAGCAAGGAGGGTAGCTATAAAAAATGAGTGTATTATTTCGCGCCTTCTACAACTTTAACACTAAAGGGATCAGGTAAGTCACTTATGGGGGAATCGTAAGTACTACCCTGTTCTATCATGGTAGCCACTTGATCATAGGCTTTAAAATTAATTCTCACCACTTTACTTTCTGTTTGCTTGGAAAATGGACTCTGGGCGCTCAACAAAATAGAAGCTGAATTTTGCAAAACATACGCTTCTAAAGCAAGCACCAACCCTAAAAGTACCCATAACACTGCGGGGATATGGTCATGCAAAGTTTTTGTTATATTGGTTAAATGAAGATTTTTTTTCATTTTTTTATATAAAAACTGGCAGAAAAAGAAGCATTAACTTTTCCCGGTCCCGCAGCGTTTATACTTACTGCACCAATCGGTACAAGGAATGGCAAATGTTCAAGTGTGTCTATAAAACGTAGAACGGTATTAAAATCTCCCGCAACTCCAAGGCTTAAAGGCACTTGGTAAACGTTTGAAGTGTCTACGACTTTGACCGCACTACTTGCGCTACCCGATACCCCAAGCGTCATATCTAAATGCAGCTGCTTACTCAGAGCTTCGAGAGTTTGAATTTCAAATACCAAACTTGTATCTCTGCTAAAAAAATTGTCAGGCTGAACACTTTTTTTTGCTAAAGCCTCTAAATCTTGTTTTGCCTGGCGAAAGCTTTCCTGTTCTGCGAGCAACTGTTGGTACTGGTCTTCCTTACTCGAAATCTCAGCTAAGAGTGCTGCATTACTGGAGTCTAAAATATTAAAAAAATAACCAAATAACGCTGCAGTAACTACAATCCATAGCGCTATTAGTGCTTGTATTTTTCTTTTGTAACTCCACTTGCCCATCTTATTTAAGCAAACTTTCCTTAATAGTAAAGGTATATCTAAAATTGGTGTACCGTTCTTTTACGAGGTTTTCAAAGGGATAATTAATATCTAAAAATTCATTGGTTGCTGCAGAAATATTTTTATGTAAATCGAGCGCGTCGCTGCGTGCTTGAGCAATCCCATTAATATCCACACGCTTTCGTTGAATATCTGCTGCAAAGGTATTTATTTTTACTCCAGAAGGCACAAGTTTTACAAAAGCTTCCAACACCTTAGACCAATGTGGAACCCGATCTGACAAGGTTTTAAAATCTGCAATTTGGGCATTAAGCAATTTAATTTGCTCTTTTAACTTTGCATTTTCTGATTTATTCGCAGAGAGCTTAGCCTGCTCAATATCAGCCCCTAAAGTACTGAGACGATGTTCAAGCACCAGTTTGGTTATAAGTTGACCTACAAACACCAAAGCAAACGTACTCATACTCACAATAACGAACATGCGTATACTTTTGTATAAAAGCTCATAGCGAAACTCTCGCTGTTTGGTTTTTGGAAGCAGGTTTATTTTTTTCATATCTCTAGTATCCCTCAGGCCGGAGGGCTAACCCCAGCGCAGTAGTATAATCTAAAACATTATATGAATTAAGCTTGCCTAAGTCTACTTTGCCCTGCCAGACTTTTAAAGGATCAGCAACCTCAACAACCAAGCCTGGGATATCCGAAAATTCTGGCATTAAAAATTCAGCTAAGTGTTTCATTTTAGCACTGCCCCCGCACAGTAATATTTTAGTAGCAGGGATTTTTGAATGTTCATTATGGAATTTGAGCACGTTTTTGATTTCTGCACCCAAATTATTTAAAATCGGCAGTAAAGCAATTTTTATATTCGGATATTCAGTTGTGTTCGCAATTCCTACATCGTCTTTAATTGCTTCTGCTTTGCTGTTGGTAATCCCCAAAAACCGGGCAATGCTTTCTGTAAATGTATTACCAGCAACAGGAATGGAAGAAGAAAACTGCAAGGTTCCTTGCTCAACCATAATTAAATTTGTACGATTTGTGCCCAAATCTACTACCAAAGTGGTTTCTTCGGAAGTATCAGCTATCACAGACCGCAATATACTCTGCGACTCTACTTCAAGTGCTGTTGGCCGTAAATGAGCTTTTTGGACTGTGCTTAAAAATTTATCTACTGTTTCTATAGGGGTGGCAATAATAAGCACTTCCATTCGAGCCTCGTCAACTCGACCGGTAGGCTGCCAATCTAAATATACTTGATCAATAGGAATGGGGATATAACTTTCAGCTTCAAATAGCACTGCTTGGTCTGCTGCCTGCTCACTCATTACTGGAATATGAATAATACGCACAAAAGATTTAGATTCAGGAAGCGAGACATGCACATAGGGTGTGCTGACATGCCCAAAATCAGGGCTATCTAACCCACGAATAATAAGCTTAGATAGGCCGTCACTATCCAGTACTACATCATTAGAGATTACCCCTTTTGGAACAGGGATGGTTGAAAAACATTGGAGCTTCCAGGTTTTACCTGCTCGCTTGAGTTGGACAATTTTTGCCGAGCTCCCAGAAATATCCAACCCAAAGGATTCAACAGAATTTTTAAAAATATTCAGTTTCATTATTTAACATTCGTACCAATACTATAGATGGGAGAAATTAATGCTACTGCCAAAAACCCAACGACCACACCAATAACTAGCAAAAGGAGTGGCTCAATAACTGCAGAAAAATTACGCATAGTATCGTCCACCTCTTGTTCAAAGTGTTCAGCAATTTGTTCTAAGATAGTCTCCATCGTACCAGTATCTTCCCCCACGGTTAACATTTGCACCACTATGTAAGGAAATAGACGTTCGTCCTTAGACAAAGTCTCAGTGAGAGGCTTACCTAACTTTACATTCTTCCCAGCTTCGATAAGTGCCTCGTGATAATAGGTATTAGTAATCGAATCTGCGGTTACCTGTATACCTTCCACAATCGGTGTGCCACTTTTTAACAATGAACTTAAAATTCGAGCAAAGCGGGCAAGATTTATCTTTTTAATTATGGGGTTAAGAATAGGAAAACGCAACAAGAACCAATTAAGCCCACGTTTACCACTTGGAGTTCGGCCGGCTGCAACAGCCAGTACCACAAGCACTACCAGTCCACCAAAGACAATAAATACATGGCCGGCCATAAAATCGCTAATCGCAATTACTATACGTGTCATGATGGGTAACTGCGTATCAAACTCTTTAAACGTAGCAGTTAATTTCGGCAGGACAAAAGTGGCCATGGTAATACCAACTAAAATCATAGTAATAACTATAACTGCTGGATAAATCATGGCTCCTTTAGTTTTGGATTTTAAATCATGTTCACGCTGAAGCTGAATGGTCAGGGATTCCAGGCTTTTATCCAAATTACCTGATAACTCCCCCACTTTAACCATACTAATAAAGATATTGGAAAAAATACCTGGGTGCTTTTGCATGCCTTCACTGAGTGTTTGGCCAGATTCCACAGCTTCAGCAATGCTTTGCAGTGCTTTTTTGAACTTAGGCGTTTTGGTTTGCCGAGCAATAATTTTTAAAGCTTTCGGGGCCGCAATACCAGCTTTAATCATAATGCTTAAATTTTGAATAAAGACAATTTTTTCCGTAAGCTTAACACTACCAAAGCTGCCTAAACCAGAAAGCAAAGAACCGCTCTTTTGCTCAACAATGCTGGTGGGAATAAGGCCTTGTTGTTTTAGCAAATGACCAGCAGCAAGAGTATCTGCAGCCTCAATAACTGCGCTTTCTGTTCTGCCATCATTTGTAATGGCTGTGTAGTTAAATTTCATAAGAAGTGTCTAGTTGCTAGTTCCAAGTGACTAGTCACTTGGAACTAGTCCCGAGTCACTATTCTTTACTTACTCTTAAAATTTCATCTACGGTGGTAATACCTTTAATGGCTTTAATAAAACCATCTTCCCACATGAGTACCATACCATCTGCTTCTGCTGCTTCTTGTAACTCCCCTGATGAAGCATGCTTGATCATTAATTCTGCAATTTTTGGTGTAACTTCCAAAATTTCATGGATTCCCATCCGGCCTTTGTAGCCAGTATGATTACACTTATCACACCCACTCGCGGTATAAAATTTTATATCCTCAACAGTTTTAACTTTTGCATCTACTACTTCCTCTTTTTTTAGCACGCTGAGTAATTTTTCTAAATTGAACTGCTTAGCCAAACTTGCAAGCACGGCTGGTTCTGATTTTGCCGCAACCCGACAGTCTGGACACAGCACACGTACCAACCGTTGGCCAATAACACAATTGATCGTAGAAGCAATTAAATAGGCTTCCACTCCTATATCTATTAAACGAGGAAGAGCACCTGCAGCTGAGTTGGTATGGAGCGTAGACAAAACAATATGACCTGTCATAGCAGCGTGAACTGCTTCTTCTGCAGTTTCTTGGTCACGAATTTCACCAATCATAATAATATTAGGATCTTGACGCAGCAATGCTCTCAGCCCTACAGCAAACGTAAGACCGATTTTTGGATTTACTTGCATTTGATTTGCACCCTCTATGCGGTATTCTACCGGATCTTCAATCGTTGAAATGTTTACATGTTTGGTATTAAGCATAGATAGCACTGCATACAATGTAGTGGATTTTCCACTTCCGGTTGGGCCAGTAACCAAGAGAGCGCCATGTGGTTTTTTAATATTCCTGTTTACAATTTCTAAACTATTTTTTTCAAAACCTAATTGTTCTAAGCTAAGAGCCTTTGTAGACTCGTCGAGCAAACGCATAACCACTTTTTCGCCGTCAAAAATAGGAATGGTTGAAACACGCAAAGAAAACTTGTAACCATCTTTTTCTATTTTGAAACGCCCATCTTGTGGCAAACGGTGTTCGTCAATTTTTAAGTTTGCCAGTACTTTAATACGGGCAACAATAGCTGCTTGGATAACTTTTGGCAAAGTCATGACATCGTGCAAAATACCATCGATACGGTAGCGTACTGTTACGGCATTTTCCTGGGGTTCAATATGAATGTCTGAGGCTTTTTCAAAAACCGCATACTCCAGTAAAGTATCCACAACCCGAATGACAGGTATCTCCTCAGCCATTTTTTTCAAACCATCATCTAACTCATCTTTTTTTGTAGTTAAACTCGGGCGTTCTTCGTTAACCAGGTTTTTAATTTCACCCTCTAAGTTTGAGTGATACTTAGAAAGACCGGCATCGAGGCTTGTTTTGCCAACCAGGTACGGAACAATTTTAAGACCGGTCTTTTTCTGAATAAACTCTCTGGTCTGAATATCAGTTGGGTCCACCATAGCTAAAGAGAGTTCACTTTGCGTTCGTTTAAAACTAATTATCTTATGTCGATTGGCGATCGGCTCGGGGACCAAACTTAAAACATCCTGCTCAATATTCATGCCGCGGAGATCTATTACCGGCACTCCAAGCAATGTACTTTTAAGGTCCAGCCACTTATCTTCTGCAACAACTTTTTGTTCAATTAAAAAATCTTCCCAAGATTCCTTGGATTTGATTATTTCGAAATCTTTTTCCAGTGTTGCGAGCTTGTCTGCGGATAAAATTTTCTTTTGTTTGAGAAGCTTGTTTATTTCTACCCTGTCCATGGCATTACCCGTTAAAACTTCAACAATATACTGCTATTATACCATGGAAGATTCACCACTGGATAGTCAGATTTGAAATCTCCAGACAGTCCTGCGAAAAGCAACTTTACCTACCACTCCACGTAAAAATATAGTAAATAGTCTTGAGCATAATTTCCAGATCAAACAAGAGAGAACGATTTTTGATATAGTACAGATCGTACTGAAGTTTAAGCTTAGTTTCTTCTAAACTACCAGCATATACATTAAGTTGCGCCCATCCCGTAATGCCCGGCTTAACTAAATGACGTTCGTCAAAAAATGGAATTTGACTGCGAAGCTTTTCAACGATATGCACCTGCTCGGGTCTCGGGCCTACCAAGCTCATTTCTCCCCGAAGCAAATTAATACACTGTGGAAGCTCATCTATGCGAAGCTTCCTGAGAATCCTACCTACCCGCGTTATCCGCGGATCGTTTGGAATAGTCCATGTGTCTGTTACTCCCCCACTCATAGTTCTATACTTATATACCCTAAATATTCGACCATGTTGACCGACGCGTAACTGTTTAAATAATGCAGATCCGGGAGAGGTCGTAACAATCAATGCGGCAAAAAAAGGATAACTGATCACATACACAATAAAACCAAACAGCCCTGCACAGATATCTATTGTTCGTTTTAAAAGGTTGTATAAACGTTTGTGTTGGTAGTCGATATTTTCTAAAAACCATTCTTCACCGAGTTCAGAAAGGGTTATGCGTCTGAGCAGGTCTTCGTAAAAATCACGGTGATACGTAAAAGTTACGCCTCGAGTACGCAATGTGTACAATTTTTGCAATACACTAGGTTGAGCAGCCATACCGTCTGGAAACACAATTACCGCGTTATCAGGAATAGCATTAGTATCTAGAGTTTCTGGAGTAAGTTGCTCTGTAATCACAAAACCCAAATACGGATTGACACGTATTTCATGTACCAAATCTGAAAGTTCGTTTGTTTTAGACAAAATAAATACACCTTGCGTAAACCGCCTTTTTAACAACGCCTGTATCACAATATGCCAAGATATAATTAAACCCAAGGTGAGTACTGCGTCAATTAATAGCACTCGGCGCGGAGTTAGAACAAAATTTGGTTGAATATAAAAATAAACTATTGCAATGAGTACATTAACAACCATTGCAGATACAGCATTAAACAAGAGAGAGCCAAAGCGTCTGAGCGTCTTGGCTTCAAATAATCCGTGGATAAAAAATACAAGTAGCCAGAGGATAAATACTGGCGAAAATACTCGAATATGTGCCATCCACCGTATGGCATCCGGCCACTCCCCAAACCGTATTACCAAAGCAGCAAACAGCGCAAGATACAGTAGCAAGAAATCAGGGATAACTAATATCCCCCATGCCCAGGCTTTTCTAGCTTTTCCAAACATAGGTACGTAATAGCCTACATATAATAATTAGTTTTGCAAACAATCCAAAGGGATAAGTACGGGGATGCTGGCGCACTAACACAAGCTGTTTTTTTAAAAACCTACGCATACGCAAAGCTTGGCTACCTATTGGTTGCCTATACTCAGCCCATATCAGACCCATATTCCCCATTATACCCAAACATCCCACACGAAGCCACAGATCGTAGTCTTCGGCAAAATCACCACTTCTCATCACAAAACCACCAGCTTGACGAAGCGTTTTTGTTTTTACCATTACTGTGGAAGTAAAAAAATTGTTTCTGAACAACATGGTGCGCCTAATGCTCTCATCGGTTTTTGGACGAAATACTTTTTTAATGGGTTTGCTCAGACTATCAACCATGATCATACCTCCACCTAACAATACACGGCTATCATTCTCTGCAAACCAGGTAACTTGGGTAGATAGCTTTTCTGGATCAGCCCATCTGTCGTCGTCATCTAAAAAAGCGATGAAGACGCCTGAACAATTTTGTACTGCTTCATTTCGGCTTAACGTAATACCTGCTGAGGCAGGGTGGGTAATAACTTTTAGAGGTAATCTTTTTTGCCATTCAGCAATTACTTCTGCAGTAGTATCTGTAGAGCCATCATTAACCAACACCACCTCAAAGGAGGTAAATGTCTGCTGTGCTATGCTTGCAAGCGCAGACGCGAGTAATGCTGCTCTGTTATGTGTTAAGAGAATAATAGAGACTACTGGCATACTTAGATAGAGGTTTTGAGAAAGTTACTAAACTGGAGCCTAAAATCTTCCCAGCTATGATGATCTATCATATGCTGTCTCGCGGCTGCTCCTTTCCTGGCAAGCATCTTATTCTGGTAGGATTCATCTAGTGCTTGTACTAAACTATCTACGTCATCCATTTTTACTTTCCAGCTCCAAGAAGGGTCTAGCTCAAAACCAGATTCCTCGGTAAGTATCATCGGTAGCCCCGTCGCTGCCATTTCCATGACACAAGCTGGCTGATTATCTTCTAAGGTAGGGAATACACCCACGTGACTTTTACCCATCATTTCTTTAAAAAAAGGGTCGCCCGAAGGACGAGCTTTGGGACTCGCGTAATCACTTAATTCCAAACGCACCCCGGGCAATTCTCGCGCTATCCGTTTTCCATACCAGGTACGCTTAAAAAGCAACTGCTTGCCCACTTTGGTAACCATACCCATAAGCATGAGTCTTGCATGAGGGTTATTCCATTTTTTCCACGCTGCAAGAAGTACTGGCAAACCTTTGCGTAAGCCCACCTCACTCGACCAATACATAAAAGTAAATTCTGGAAATTTTTCTGAGGCTGGTTTGTATAAGGTTGTGTCTATACTATTGTGCCAACGAGCAATTTTTTCTAACGGCACGCCGTTATCAGTAAATGTCTTAATACATGATGCATTTGCAGCAACCATAACATAGTCAGAAGCTTTATAGGCTTGTAAAAATGTTTGCTCTGGCCCCAAGCTTTCTACAGAAACTCCCCATTTCGCTGCAGAGGCACGCATACGCGCATTCCGTACGAGCACATGAGAGTTATTTGCAAATAAAATAAGTTTAGCTTTTGGTTTATATCTAATAAATTTGGGTAATGCAGGCGCAATGTAAATAATTGCCCGAGACTCTTGGATATACTCCTTGGGGTAAGTAGAGTCTTCCTGGCCTGCAAAATAAACATCGTACCCAAGCTGTTCTAGCACTCCAAGAATCTCGAGCTGCGCAACTCCTGTACCACATTTGTGATAGATATTTTTTGGATTTGCGTGAAAACGGGAAAAAATAAATAGTACCTTTTCTTTACTCATTGGCTATTTCTAATTAATACGCGTTCAAGTGATGGCACTCCACAGATTGCTTCCCAGTCCGCAGTAAAACGATTAATTTGTGAACTAATTTCAACAAAAAAACTCTCCAGTCCATAATATGCATGCTCCCGATACCTGTTACCCACCCCATAACTGTCTGGAGGATTATTAACAAAGTACAAGAGCCCTCCAGGTTTAATATGCTTAGCAAACAACTCTTTATAAAAGGCAAAAGTCTCGGGCTCCATTTCCTGAAAAGAATGGATATTAATACCAGCTAGAAACTGTTCAGTATCTAATAGGGGCACGTGCCATGCAGGTAAAGCAACATAGTGTGCAGTGTTTAAAATCTCAGGCGTAGTTTCTAACTGCACTGCGTCAACTACACTAAGATCAGGGAAGAGCTGTGCTATTACTTGCGGTGAACAGGCAAGCGAAGTAGGAACAAAGTCTATGTTAATATACCGACACCGCTTGCCGAGAAGACTTAAAAAAAAGAGCGCCATTCTGCCATATCCTCCTCCTATTTCCAGGATCGTAACCTTTTCTTGAGTACCAAGAGTAATCCCCCGAGCCTTAAGAAAGGCATCCATAACATAAAACTGGTGTACACCACTTTGAACATCAAGCGTATTCCACTGCTTGATTAGATTTGCAAAATGATAGTGATCTATTTCCAGGGCTTTCAGACGAGTGGTTTTTGGGTACCCATCTCCCACCCAATTAAGTGCCCTGAGTGTAGGTTTGTTCTTAAGTTGGCGCACATCTCGTTTAAGAGAGGTTTGCCAGTGTCCACTCAATTTGCAACCCGGATTATAACTATAATGCTTCCCTACCAACTCTGTAATTTTTTCAATTTTCCCAATATCAAATTTGATTTTACTAAAATCAATAGGAAATACATTTGTTTTGTTTTTTGCTTCCCTAAACCACATATAGAAAAAGGTCTTCCCATGTAGACACACTTATACTGTAAACAAATCTACTAGTGCTTGCGCCTGTCCAGCGAGCGTAAAGTGCTCTGCAACAAAACTCCTTGGAGAAAAGGTTTGCAAGCGATCTAAAAAATCTTTGAATAGGGCTGCTGTATCTTGTATATCCACATACGGGTGTAGGGAGGCATGATACATATCTGTTGGCACCCGGAATCCACATCGGTCATCCCAGTAGGGTACACTCGAAGCCCGTACAAGCGTGCGGACCAACGCAGAAGCAGCGTCTCCTTGGTATATTTGGTCAAACACAAACAAGGGGAGATTAGATGCCATGATTTCTTGAAGTGCAATTCCTTGTGTTTCTGTATGATCTAAGACGACTACATACCGAGACGCAGATAGCAAAACTTTAAACTCGGCTTGCGTATACTGTCCATATCTTAACACATGCAGACGTTGGCGAAAGTTTTTGAGCAGTGTTTTTACTTTAGCTAACTCTGTTTCATTGCGCCGTTTAAAATATATAAGCGCATCAATTGCTTTAGGCAACCCAGTACAATTAGGAAAATCAGCTACGTCTATCCCCACAGGCCAAATACTAATTTTCTTTTCTGGTACACCCAAGATACAAAATGCTTGCTTCACCACTTGTGATGGTACTAAGATGCTGCGAAGTGAGGGGCAAAAAGATAAAAGATGAAGCGCTTCTTTGGGTGTGATATTTGGCCCTACAATAATACGCTCGGGCGCAACGCCTTTTCGAAGAAGCCAGGACACACTTGATGTTTTTCTAAGCACCAAAGCTGAGGCGTAAAGCTCCCTACGAGGATTTAGATTGTATACTACACGAAGCTCCCGCAACCCTTTGAGTAGGTTTGCTTCAACTGCTGCAGGTCCAGAAAAATGTTTAATACCTAACCCCGAAGCAATAGCATGTGCCGCATCTTTTGTTCGTTCTGAAATATTTTTACCTCGTGAAAATAGGCTGAGAGCAAAAGACATGGAGAATATACAAAGGGCAGCACGTGCTGCCCTGGACTTAATAGATTATACAAGAGAGCCACTGGCAGATAGAGGGATAGTTTCAGAAGTAGGTCTGTAGGAGGCAATTTTTTCTTTAAGCAAAAAAGAAATTAAATGCTCAAGAAGCAAGTGGAACGACTCTACTTGAGGAGTAGAATTTGCCGGGACAACTACGCATACATCACATAAATCTTTCATAGCGCCACCATCAAAGCCGGAGAATCCAATAGTTTTACCCCCATTATCTTTTGCATAGTGTATAGCCCGAAGTAAATTTTGCGACCACGCGCCAGCTTTATCGCTTCCACTGCCACCATGCACACTAAAGCCAATAACCACATCCCCAGGATCAAAATAATTTTTCAATTGTTCTTCAAAGATCGTAGCCCATCCTTCATCGTTCGTAAGCGCGCTGTTCCATGGTATATTGTCGTTTAACCCGAACGCTCGAAATCTGTGCTTACCTTCTGAAATTGTTACTTTATTTATGTCACACACAAAATGAGTAGCTGTGGAAGCAGACCCCCCATTACCCATAATAAAAACCTTATTTTTGCTCTTCCAGGCTTCAAATAATAGATCTACTGCTGTAGAAATAGTATATTTGTTAAGACTATTAGCGATGCGTGCTGAGTCATTCAAAAAGTCACTAATAAAAGGTAAGTTTTCCATAATAATTTCTTTTAATAAAGAAGGCTTAAATCTACACTTACCTGCAAAAAAAAGCTTACTTGAGTCTTACTATTTTACCAAGCCTCGCAGACTGATACAAGCCTTCTAGTGTTTGACAAACTATTAGGTTTTGTTGCGCACTAGCAGGAGGTTCTGTATTGCTGAAAATTGATTTTCTAAAAGCTTTCCATTCTGCTTCCCAAGAAATATCTGGTCCTGGGAACTGCCATACCTGCTCGCGGGATGGTTTCCCCCACGCAATGTTTTTGCCATACGTTAAAGTCTCGAGGCCATAACTCCGACCGAGTCCCTGTATTACCAAATAGCCTTTTTCTCCAAAAATCTGATATTGAAAGGTATTTTTCCAAAGACTCACGCTTACATGAAAATCCACCACTGCACCACTCTTTGCAACTAACTGACAAAAGGCGTTGTCTTCAAGATCGCTTCTATGCCAAAATAAATTTTTTGCAAGACAATAGGAACTCACAAAAGGGCCCGCAAACCAGGCAGATAAGTCTATTATATGCACTCCCTGGTCGTACAACTCTCCGCCCGGAGAAAACTTTTTTTGCATGCGCCACTGGAGATCATAATCTTTCCGAGCCCCATGCCCATAGACTGCTCTAATAAACAATAACTTACCAATTGCTCCTCTGGTATATAGGTGGTGCGCTTTCGCAATAGCTGGATGATGACGATGGTTATACCCTACTTTTAAAATCTTTTTACTTTTCTTTACAACCTGCAGTAGTTTTTGCGCTTCCGTCTTGGTAAAGCCAGCTGGCTTTTCTATTAACACATGCTTACCCGAGCTGAGTGCTTTTTGTGCAATAACAAAATTAGCATCTGGAGTAGCTGCACATACTACTACGTTTACCTCTCTATCTCGCAGTATTGCATCTAAACTAGGAGCCACACGAGCGTTAGCCTGCCCTGCTAATTCTTTTGCTTTTTTTATATTTGTATCATATACCCACAGCAGAAGGTCACGAGAAAATGCGCTGAGCGCTGCTACGCGTTTAGCTCCAATATTTCCAGCACCAATGAGAGCAACCCGCAGTTGGTTTGGTGCGCTCATTTTTGTATTTTTCCTTTTTTTGAAGAAGCTGGCATTTCTTGAAAAAACATATTATCAATACGTCGGAGAGTAAAGAGGGAGGAATTTTGTATAGTTTTTTGCTTTTGCTTGGAAAACTTCTGCCAAGAATCCCATTGAGCGCTGATTAATTTTCCCGAAATATGCACACTCGCAGAAGCTAAAAAGAAAATCAGCTCAGCTGCTTTGGAAGCAGAATCACCACCACTTGCTTTTTGCCTCAGCGCTTTTTCATAATATGCACCAGCCTTCTTTTTGCCTGCTTTGAGTACGGCTTCTAAAAACTGAGTATTGATTGCTCCAGGAGCAATGGCATTAATATACACCCCTGTACCTGCATATTCCACAGCAGCATTTTCGGTTAAACGAACTACTGCGGCTTTACTTGCAGCATAAGCGCTGAAATTTGGAAATGCTTGCACGGCACCTCCTCCAGAAAAATTTATAATACGACCTGCTTTACGTGTAAGCATTCCTGGAAGCACAGCATGCATCATATGCATGGTACCCCACAGATTTATTTCTAAAACTCTGTGCCACTCATCTACAGAATTAGTATGCAATGCTCCTACAGGCCCCAAAATCCCAGCTGCGTTTACGAGCACATCAATCTGCCGATACTCCTTTAAAATCTTTGCAACCACTGTTCGAACCAGTGGGTATTTTTCTACATATACCTGATAATGGCCACAAAATCCATGCTTTGATAATTCTACTGCAGCTTTTTTGAGCTTGTCTTGGTCACGGCCAAGAATTATAACTCGATCACCACTGGCTACAAATTTCCGCGCAACCACAAAACCAATCCCACTATTACCCCCGGTGATAACCACTACTCTGCCATTATTTTTTGCCATAAAAGTCCCCTATCGCAAAGTAGTGCAACCCTGCGGCTTTAGCTTTTTCTGCATTTAGTACACTTTTAGGATCAAGCAAGACTGGTGTGCGCATGTGTTTCTTTAACCCTGCAACATCTAGGTCTGCAAACTGCGGCCACTCAGTAATAATAATTGCCAGATCTGCTCCTGTTACTGCCATATATGGATCCTCTGCAAGTGTTATATGCTTAATCTTTGCAGAGGCATTGAGCAAAGCTGGATCAAATCCAGTTAACACAACACCATCACGAGATAAGCGTTTAGCAAGATCAATGGCAAAAGAACGACGAAGCGTACTCGTGCCTGGCTTATATACCAAACCAAGCAGCGCTACTTTAGGACTACGAATACCTTTAAGAAGATAGCTAACTTTTTTATGTAATACCGCAAGACGACCAAGATTGACTGTATAAATATCAGAAATAAGTGAGACTGAAAGGTCAAATTTTTTTCCCAGTGTTTCTAACACTCGAACGTCGCGACCTAAAGTTCCGCCAGCAAACCCGAGTCCTGGTGAAAGCCTTGCTTTTTGACCTATGCGAGCATCGCTTTTCATCCCCTTTACCACGTCCCAAATATTAGCTCCAACATGTTCAGAAATATCAGTTAGTTCATTAATAAAACTAATAGAACAAGCCAAGAATGCATTAATACCATGCTTAACCATTTCCGCACTTTCTAAAGACATTACAAGCAAAGGATTTTTATAAAAATGGTACAACTGTTTTATTCTGTCTTCGCCCAAAGAACTACTTACCCCGACAATCATTCGTTCTGATCCTAAATATGTTTCTAATGCGCTTCCGAGCCTGATATTTTCTGGATTATATACCACTTCTAAGGCGTGCCTCTTTTTCCCTCGAGTAATAATGTTTTTTATTTGTGCACAGCTACCCACTGGTACTTGACTCATGACCACTACGGTAGCACGGGAGTTGAGTTTGGGTGCAATCTTTTTTATAATTTTCATAATTCCTGACATATCCACCTGATCAGCTTCATTTACTGGAGTATCGTATGCAATCACAACAAAGTCAGCTTGCGTAACTTTGTTAAAATCTGTAGTTACGTGCAGCTTATTTTGTTTTAGTACCCGCTGCAAGACTGTATCCAAACCAGGTTCAAAGAGAGGTAATATACCACGCGTAAGGTCTCCTACCACTGCTGCGTCGGAGTCTATCGCAACTACTTCGCACCCAGCATTAGCAAGAGAAACTGCCACCGTACATCCAAGATGCCAGAGTCCTAAGACTGCTACTTTTTTAGAAGCTTTGTTTTTCATTTTCATGTATACAAATCTAATAATACTTTACTGCCACCGGAACTAAAATTATAGGGCATCTCAGTCAAACCTTCCTCTGCGAGTGCTTTTTTTAGTTTGTTTCTTTCTCTGGGAACAAAAAACATAAACAGGCCGCCACCTCCAGATCCCATAATTTTACCACCTTCCGCACCATTAGCTTTTGCTAATTCGTATAAACCATCTAGCCGGGGGTCAGAAATTTTATGAGACATTTGTTTTTTTACCTGCCAATGCTCATCCATAAACTTACCAAAGTGTGCAACTTGGCCACGTTTAAACTCTCCTGCCAGTTCTCTACCAATCTCTTTAATGCGAAGAAGTGACTTTTCTACCTGACTTTCCGGTACTGCTGCCTGCTGATTCTGGCTTTGTAAAATATCAACAGTAGTATGTTTTTGATGGGTATAAAACAAGACTGTTTTATAATGCAACTCTTCGAGAGCGTCCTGGCTTATAGGAATCGTTGCAACTCGTACGCTACCATTGGGTGCAATATCCATTTCAACAAAACCGCCAAAGGCTGCCAAGTATTGATCCTGCTTACCAACTGGCTTTTGTAAAATATCTATTTCTATATGACAGGCTTCTTCGGCTAAATCTTGCAACCCTACTGCTTCACGTTTAAGCGCATGAAGTGCCTTAAGCAATCCTACAATATAAGATCCCGAAGACCCCATACCGGTGCCTTCACCAATATCAGCAAAAGAAGTAATTTCAATTTGATCTGTAATACCACAAAATCGAAGTGCTTCGCGTGCCAATTCATGTGTAAGGGCACCTGGGGACTCTACGGTTTCTGATTCGGAATACTTTAAACGAATTAATCGGTCTAGCACCGGCCGATTAAGCGTAATGTACATGTACTTATTTATAGTAGCACTTAACAAGTACCCACCATGTTTTTGGTAAAACCCGGGAAGATCTGTACCACCACCACCAAGTGGAATACGAAATGGAGTTTGGGTAATAATCATACTAATAAAAAACTAAACTATGAGCCTTCAAAATATCTACGAGTACGTTCAAGAAAATCTGGGGTATCAACTCCAAACACTGCTTCGTGAGACTTAAACAGATACGTGTTAATTGGTATACCTCTCTTCACCAGATCTGGAAATAATTGTTTGCCAAAGTCATAATACGTTGCTTCTGGAATAAATTCAAAAAGTTCAGGCTTCAAGCAATATAAACCAGCACTGACGTAGGGTATATCAGGTCTGTGCTCACCTTCAAAAAAAGCTTGCACAGTGCCGGCATTACTTAGCTCTACTACTCCACCTGCAGCACCACTCGAAGGACTCCGGTATCGGTCAAATAAAGCAATAGTAACAAGATGTTGACTTCCTGCCACGGAATCTATAAAAGCTTTAGGATCAAAGTCAAACATATTGTCACCGTAGACTAAGATAAAAGGCTCTTGTAGTTCTGATGAGAGTCGTTTAACCATGCCTGCGCTTCCGAGTAAATCTGGTTCTTTAAAATATTCAATACTAACACCAAAATCTTCACCAGACTTAAAATAATCAGAAATAACTTCTGATAAGTAATGAGTATTTAAAATAATATCTTTTATACCGGCTTTGCCTAACCATTCAACGTGATGTTGCAAAATTGGTTTACCTGCAACTGGAATCATAGGCTTAGGTAGTGTATCGGTTAAAGGTCTGAGTCGAGAACCAAGACCTGCAGCTAATATCACTGCTTTCATAATTTTTTTTCTAGCTTAGGTAATACATATTCTTGTATATAGAGAATGCTTTTTTGCAAGCCTTCATCTAATGTTGTTTTAGGGCGCCAACCCAGAGCAGTTGCTTTAGTAATATCTGCAAGGGTCCGAGTTACTCCACCACTCAAGGCAGGTTGAAGCTCTGGTTCTAGATTAGTACCCAACAACTTCTGAGTTAAGTTTAACACTTCGGCAAAGCTTGTTTCTTTTCCTGTGCCTAAATTGTAGGTTTGATTATCCGTACGAGAGTCTTCTATGGCGCGCAGGTGAAAATCATTAATATCATCTACATAGATATAGTCCTTAGTTCGTTTTCCTCCCGCATACAAAATCGGCCTGATACCGGTAAACAATTGGAGAATAAATTCAGTCATAATTGGTCTATCAGTTCTGCGAAAGTCTTGTCTGGGACCATATACATTAAAATACCGAAGTGCGGTAAAAGTGAGGTTATAAAATTCTCGGTAACTTTTGGCAAACAAATGGGTTGCGAGTTTACTTACTGCATAAAAACTATGAGGATCCTCTGCATTTTCAGGAGTAGGGAAAATAGTTGCCCCTTCGTACACAGCCGAACTTTCTGCAAAAATCACCTTTCGTACTCCAGCTCTGCATGCCGCATTAAACACATTAACACTGCCAAATACATTAATACTTGTAGTTTGAACAGGATCACGCTGGCAATCTGAAATGCAGTTCTTAGCCGCTAAATGAAATACAGTATCTACGCCTTTAAAATACCGTTCTATTTCCGGCGACCGGATATCAAAACGATGCAAAGCCACGTGAGGCGAAACCTGCTCAACCAAACCATAACTTAAGTCATCAATACCAACAACCTCAAAACCTGCCTCAAGTAGGCGGTCGGCCAAGTTACTTCCAATAAAACCGGCAACGCCGGTAATTAAAACTTTTTTTGCCATAGAGTGTATACTACCATCTGGCAAATGGTTGCGCCAAGCCTATAAAATATGGTTTAATATATCTTTTAAGCTAAGTAAAAATGGAGTTTTTGGGGGGACATACTGATTTGGTTTGCCATTACGTTTATGCATGTAAGGAATATGCGCTGCCTGGGCTGCTAAAAAATCAGCCTCTGCATCACCTACTACAAAACTTTGGACCAAATCAATGTTCCAATCATGCATTGCTTGAAGTAACATGCCCGGCTTGGGTTTGCGACACAGACATGCATCAACCGTATCATGAGGGCAGACATATATAGCATCTATACCAAGCGCTTTTAGTGCATTGTGCATTTGGTCTAGCTCGGTTTGCTTCATTTTATTACGCGCAATATCAGGTTGGTTAGTAACTACAATGTTCAAAAAACCAAGAATACGCGCATGAGCAATAACAGCAGCAGCACTCGGATCAATCCTAAAATCCTTAAAAGACTGAGGTGATACCCACGTTTCCCCGTCCTGACGCAGCTCAACTAAAAAGTTGAGCACCCCGTCACGATCCCAAAAAATAGCTTTAGCTTTTTGCTCGGACATAGGAATGCTTTACTGATTGCCAGAAGAGCCAACATTTTTTTGCACATACATAGGGCAAAGCCAAAAAAATATGTACATACAGAGAAACATAGCCTTGGACTCTCCCCCATACACTTCCGTGTCTATAGTGAAGAGTAGCTTGGCTAAAGGTACTTATAATACCTGGGAGCTGAGCATCTATACTAAAAACATTCCAGGATTTTTTCCGCGCCAGCTCTCCCATAGCACGAATTTCGCCCGTGTGCTCCACAAACCATTTCATATTTTCAAAATACTGTTCACTATCATCTGGATCGCACCACTTTGCAAAATCACGATCAAGAATAGTGAAATGATCATTATGGAAACGAGAACGGTGAGTAATGATTGGATTACCCGCAAGCATAGCTTCTGCAATTGCCATACCCACTGTTTCTCCGTCAATACGCGCATGCGCAAATATATCTATTTCTCTGTAAAAATCTTGGAGCGCTTCATCACTCACTTTTTCGCGGTATTCCATATTACGTATACCAAGTGAGGCTACGAGCTCTCTCCAAGCTGGTGGAGCGTTAATAACCACATACTTTACTTTTTCACCATACTCAGTTTCCAGTTTTTTGAAAGCTTGTACTGCTATGGGGTCAAAAATTGAGTCATCTCCCCTCCCTACTCTGCCAAAGACTATAACTTCTCCTACTGCAGGTTTATCTAAAAATTCAGGGGCAGGATCTTCAAGCGGATTATAAAGTAACTCAACATTTTTTATACCACGTTTTTGCAAGCGTTCCAGATTACTCTGCCCAGAGACATAGGTTTTAACTACATTGCCGTTAGTCGCAAAATGGCCAAACGGAGAAATGAGCACAAACGGAATACTTGCTGGCACAACATTCATAGGAAATTGGAAATTCGAAAATACAGAAGTGTAAATGCAGTGAATACTGTAGCGTTTAATTATATCTAAAATAGAGGGTTGCATGTCTACAATCGTAAACGGTTCTGTAGCCTTTCTGTAGGAAAAAGTAAACGGTACTAAGGTAACTCCAGTGCCTTCTAAATAACTTTTGCGATGTTCTCCGGCTTTTGTACCATAGGCAAAATAGACATTAAAGTCTTTAGCTAAATATTTTGCGTAGAGTTGCAGCAGCTTTTCTGTACTACCGTAAAATAATCCAGAGTCATGATAGACTAAAATATTTTTTTTCATGTGGGTCTCTTAACCCTCTGTTTAAATTTCCCGTACCATTCGGTAATAACTTGTTGTGGCAATAGGGAAAACAAACTATGATACAACTTTACTACAATAGCGCGTGGGTCCCGTATTTCGTAGGTGGGCATTCCTTCTATGCCTTGCCCGAGTGCTGCTTGTCTTTTTGCTTCCCAATTAATATCCCATATATCAAGCCAGGAAAACTTTTCTGGCCCGTGAGTCTTAAAGTCTCGTAGCATTTCTATGTCGAACCCATAGAATTTACTAGAAGTAAAATCTTCTAAGTTAATACCTTGCTCTTCATATGCAGCAGTCCAATTGTTTGGCACAGGAGACACCTGTAACCCACGCTCTTCTTTAGTAATACCATAACGAAAATTTATCATGAAAGGACTGCGGTGGTATTTTTTATACTCATTAAGCCTTGCGTGTGCTTGCTTAGAAAGCATTCTATCCCACAATACAAAATGGAAGTGTAAAACTTTTACCGTGGTTTCTTTTTCTGCCGTTGTGTCAAACCCAGCAGGTACTTTACTTTCATGTACGTCTCCCGGTGCATAATTAGTAACCCCGTTGTCCCTGAACACAAAAGGTTTATACTGACCCGACCACACTGAGTTATCATCTCTATATTCTTTGGCAGATTTCCAAAGAGTGATCCACTCTAACTGCAAACTGGCCCCTGGTTTGAGTTGGCCCGCTTTTGTCCAAAAGGAGTTACTTTGGTCTAATATATTTGCACTGGGGATTTCATCTGCATCGAAACAAAAAATTAAATTATCTGCCCCGAATTTCCGAGCTTCGTCGAGCATAATTTGCCTGCGGTTCCGAGAACCCATATAAGGGTCTGGGTTTTGCAAAAAAATTACTTTTGGGTACTTTTTAGCAATTTCTGGAGTTTTATCCCAAGAAAAAGCGTCTCCAATAATAATATAATCGGCAAACAAACTCAGCGCTGCGAGAGTTTTATCTAGTATCCAGTCCTCGTTTTTGCTGGGAATAATAACAATCTTTTTCATACTTCATCTGTGAAAGAAAGCCGGCGGGAAGCCGGCTGGAAATTATGCGTTACTGTAAGGATGCTTTATTTCTATAACTTCTGCAGCTTTAATCAGTTCGTCCATGCCTTCTTCTAAACCTACAATACAAGTGAAACCAGTTTTTCTAATTTTATTATAGTCTACCATGTAATCTCGTTGGTCTAGATCTTTGCCCGAATCAGCAAAGTGCAAGTAGTATTTTACTTTTTTTAAGAGCATCGTACATACGTCTTCTTTGCTGAAATTTAAACTATCATCGCCTACATTATAAATTTCCCCATCCATTTTTTCGAAATTTTCTAAGGCATGAATAAACGCACGACCCATGTCTTTTACATGAATAAAAGTCCGCATAAATTCTTTTTCGTATACGATGAGGGTTTTGTCTTTTACTGCTCTAAAAGAAAAATCATTAATAAGTAAATCAAGGCGTAATCGAGGCGAAAGTCCAAAGGCAGTAGCGAACCGGTAAATAACGTAATGGTTATTCTTTTTAACCACTTCTTCTGCTTTGGTTTTCTGCTTACCGTAATCTGAAAGCGGGTTTAAAGGTGTAGTTTCGGTGCAATATTTGTCTATAAGTTTGCCGTAGTTACTGCCAGTAGATGCATACAAAATAGGTATTTTTTTATTTGCAGCTTTAACCACATTTTGTGTTCCCGTTACATTTATATCTCTGGAGCCTTTGGGATCTTTGCGGCACGCAGGATAACCCACAATGCCCGCAAGGTGAATAATAAAATCCATGCCTTCTACTGTCGTTTTAACTTCTTTAAGATTCCTGATATCACCTTTTACAAATTCAAAATTCTTTTTAGTAAAATTAGGTAACAGCCCCTGACCACCCATGCTTAAATTATCAAACACTCGTACATAGTAACCTTGCTCTAACAGCATAGGCACTACCGTAGAACCTACATACCCTGCGCCACCAGTGACGAGTACTTTTACTGGCTCTTTTAATTCTGGTTCTGCTATTTTTACCGGCACTGGAAGATTTTTCTTCTTAACTGATTTGGCTTTTTTCTTCATAGTTCCTTTACTTAATAGTTTCTGCAAATGCTTGTAAATATTCTGTAGAACTTTTTAATTGTACCAAATTGTGTAGTTTGCGTACATCCATTTCATAGGCTTGTTTTTGCGCATCTGACTGTATTCCCACTTGAGTCCCTAATATATGCATGATTTCTGAAACCTTTACACTTCCCTGTCCTCCGCAATTATACATATCGTTTGTAAGTGTAGATCCTAAAAAGTGTGCAATGCTTCTGGCTATCTCACTACACGGTATACATTGTAAGTAGGAGTCTAGCGTTACAAATACATTTTTACTATCTAAAATATCTTTTATGACGCCTTTCCGTAGATTTTTACCAATCATGGCTGAACAACGAAAAATTAAAAATTCAGGCAGTGCCTTAACTAATTGTTCAGCTTGGTATTTATGTAAGCCGTAAGCTTCCAGTTTTGACTCATTTATTACTTCTGTTTCTGTAGTGCGTTCCGGCTCACCATGGTTTGGGTAAACGTCACTCGAGGAAATAAAAACATACTTTTCAAATCTGAATTTTTCAATAGAATTTTTTACTGATATCACTGAAGCTTCAAAGTCGAGTGCGGGGTTTTGATTAGCCCAAAAGCGCTTACTATTACCATTCGCATTAATCAATATATCAAAATGGCTATCAGTGTAGTCATTGTAATTCTCTCGGGTTATGCCAGTAACTGCAAAATCTAATTTCGAAAAATACTCAATTAGATACGAGCCCAGAAACCCATTTCCACCTAAAACTGCAAGTGTGGGCGTTTCCATAAAACTTAGTGGGTTATTGCGTACTCATAATTTTTATCTAACCACTCCACTGTTTCTGCGATACCAAGCTCCAATTTTGTTTCTGGTAGCCAGTGTAATTTTTCTTGCATGTTTTTTACGCTAAACATTTTACGCATCGCACCATCTGGTTTTTCGGTGTTATATACCAACTCTCCTTCGTATCCGACAATGCGCTTTATTATAAGCGCAAGATCGGTAATAGAAATACCGACTCCACTTGCTATGTTGAGTGGTTCAACTTGGTTATAACTTTCAGCGGCCTTAAGTATGCCTTCAACGGCATCTTTCACATATAACCAATCGCGAACAGGTTTGCCACTGCCCCAAATCTCTACACTCGGGAAGTTTCCTTTTTTGGCTTCATAAAATTTCTTAATTAAACCTGCAAGCGCTTTACTTTGGTCTGGGTTAAAATGTTCACCAGGACCATAAAGATTAGCCAAAATTAAATGGATAGAATTAAAATTGTGTTGCTTAAAGAGCGCTAACCCTTGTACTACAGTAGCTTTGCGTGCAAAACCATAACTAAAAATACTTTCGTGAACTTTACCGTCCCAGTACTCTTCTTCCTTTAATTCTTCGTGATTGGTGTAGCCAGGGTATGAACATCCCGCTACTATATTTACAAATTTTTTTACCCCAGCCTCCTCTGCAAACTGCAGTAAATACGTTCCCATGAGTAAATTACTAAAATATAAATCTCCTTGCTTGCCTGTATGGAACCCAATGCCACCCTGAAATGCAGCGCAGTTAATAACCATATCAAATGTATCTTGCAAATAAAGCTTTTTTGCATCTGCTTCTTTGGTAAAGTCCCACCCGTCGCTATGTTTAGGCACAAACACTTTCGCACCTAATCCTTCTAGTCTTGCAGTTACATACCCACCCACAAAGCCATTACCACCGGGGATAGCAATTTTTTTGTCTTGAAAAAAACTCATAATAGTTTTCGCCTGAACTTATTTATAACTCGCTTAAGTATCCAAAACGGATAACGAACTACTGCATATACAGCCCACCATTTACTTTCCACATACTGGTTTCGGTGAGGAGCAAGAGTGTCTATAGGTACCCACTTTCCATCTTCAAGTACTTCGTCTAATCTATACTTTTTTGCCCTTGCATAGTACAAAAAATCGAGCTTTCTGTATACACCGTAACGTAGTTCTATAAAGGTACGTTCTATGGGCTGGAGTGTAGCCCGTTTAGTAGAAAGACCTAGGCCTTCGTCTAAATAGTATCCAAGCAAACCCTGATTTTTCTTGCCCTCGTATTCCACTGCCAGCCTAACTGCTAGTTCATAGTCTGCACCCTGGAGACATTGCTCATCAAAATAGCCAATGTGCTCGCAAACACTTTTCCGCCACATGTAGAAAGGGCCTAAATGCATGCTGCGAATAAATTCACGTTTCTCAAATTCAGGTTCTGTAATTAATCTACCTTGCTGGCTTTGCCACTGGTTTACTATTATATAGTCCCCATAAGTAAAGGTAACTTCAGAATTTTCGTCTAGGACTTTCATTTGAAGCTCGAGAGAATTTTCGGTTCTGAGGTCATCAATATTCCAAATACACACATACTCTCCTTGGGCTGCTTTTATACAACGATTCATAGAAATAGCGAGCAGCTCCCGTGGCACTATAATATGGGTAATAAGCCCGGGGTACTTTTCTTGAAAAGCTTTGACCAAAGCCACTTCTTCTTCGGAAGGCTGGTTATGCACCAGCACAATTTCTAACTGATCTTTTATAGTTTGTCCAGCTGCGTTTTCTAAAAACGCAGGCAGATACTTGACCCCGTTAAACGAAGAAACAATTGCACTCACTTTTATGTGCATAAAAAAAGTTACCTTTAGAAAAAACCTATGCGCCCACGAATTTTATGAGCAAACTGTTTTACAACTGCTACATCCTCTGCTTCATAAAAACCTAAAAAGAAATACAATAAGAAAAACCAAACTACTGCGAGTGGGCCAACTACTACCAGGCTCTTAAAATCTTTTACCATGAGATAGAGGGAGTATTTCATTATAATAAAATAGAGGGCTGATGTAAGAATAATTTTACCATACAGACGAAGGTAAAACGTACCCATCCCAGCAAGCTTCAAAAAATGTTTTTCCGTCCAGTAAAAAATCAGGGGTATAGGTAGTACACCACCCAGGTACGCCCAAGCTGCACCCACAATACCAAACTTGGGTACCAAAAGCATCATAAGGAGTATGTTGAGGAGTGCTAATCCAACCGAGGTGTACATCATAAACTTCACTTTGCCTAAACCGAGCAAAAAATGAGTTAAAGGACCAAAAAGCGCTAAGAGAAAATAGGTACAAGCTAAAATGTATAAAACCATTGTCCCGCGGTCTGCAAATTCTCTACCAACCCAATACAAAAGTATCTTGTCTGCAAATGCTAAAATAGCCACAGTAAGCCCAGCAGAAATTATGGCTATGTTCCGAA
>OBEQ011531840.1_pt1 | contig 35901 bp, 35 predicted proteins | sample 1670901 | NCBI WGS metagenome assembly OBEQ01 (sample SAMEA104232315, study PRJEB22302) | groundwater metagenome | biome: forest; feature: aquifer; material: groundwater | place: USA | collected 2011-08-07 | depth 5.4 m | reverse complement strand
GGAATTTACCATCAAAGAGTGGAATATCCCGAAGGCGCGCTTGATGCCCAAGAGTCAGCCGAAATTCATTATTTAAAAAAGAAGGCCGCTAATTCCTATGCTTCTGCATCTGAACAACGAACATCCTCACTATCGAATATCGCCCCTTTATTTCGAAAAAAGAATCCGGAAGATCCTTCGTCATCTGGGGCTGGCTAAAACAGAGTTGGGAATTACTTTTGTGACCGATCCCGCGATTGCGGTTCTCAATAAAAAATATCTCCACAAAAAAGGGGCGACGGACGTTTTGAGTTTTCCGCTTAATTCGAAGAAGTGTTTGGGAGATATCGTGATTTCATTTGATACTCTTCGAAAAGAAGCAAGACGTCTGAAAAAATCTTCCAGAGAACATGCGGTTTTTTTGATGATCCATGGGATTCTTCATCTTTTAGGGTATGATCATGTGAAAGTTAAAGATTGGAAGAAGATGAGAAAGAAAGAAGAAGAGTTGCTAAAAATTATATGACCAAAAAATCTCTCCTATTTTTCGGAATTTTCTTAAGTGGTATCTTGAGTATTTTCATCTACCCTACAGTCATTTTCCATCAACACTTTCCCGACTTTGGAGTGTTGGCGTGGTTTCACCTCATTCCTCTTTTGCTGGTGTTGCCTTCCTTAAGAGGGCTCAAGTTTTTTGGGGCTGCAGCTCTTGCTGGCTTGATCGGTTATGGAGGGACACTCTACTGGTTGGTCTTGGCCATGAAAAATTTTGGTGGTCTTTCGCTGGGAGAAGCGACGGGAGTTTTATTTCTTATTCTTATTATTTTGGCCCTCTATTTTAGCTTGGCGCTTTTTCTTGCTTATTGGGTTCACCGGCGACTCCGTTGGCCTCTTTTTATTTTGATTCCTGTTTTTTTAATCAGTTTTGATTTTTTACGAAAATATTTTCCGGTGGGAGGATTTCCCTGGCCCATGGCGAGTTATTCGCAAGGGGGTTTTCTTCCTTACTTTCAATGGGTGGATATTTTTGGCGCTTATGGTCTCTCTTTTTTTATTTTTTTGGTGAATGTGCTTTTGACTGATCTGATTCTTTATTGGAAAAGCCGCGAGTTTGACGTACTCCTCACACGAGGAGTGACTCTCGTGTTGGTTGTTCTGATTTCTTTTTATGCTAGTATTTTGGACCAGCGGCATTGTGATAAAACCGCACAAAATTTGGGGGATCTTCGGTTGGCACTTATTCAGGGAAATATTTCTCAAGATATGAAATGGGATCCGCAAAGCGCCCGCGAGAATGTTCTTCAATATTTAAATTTAACTCGCCAAGCCGCCAGCGAAGGGGCAGAAATGGCGGTTTGGCCCGAGACCGCTTATCCTTACACGGTGGATCTTTCCGATTTGTCCTCCGTCCGGTTATTTGATGCCGATCGCCTTCCCCTTCCCACTTTTTTAGGGGCGGTGAGCCAATGGCCAACCGCGACAGCTCTTTTGCCTATCTATTATAATTCTGCTTTTATGGTCGGGACCGATGGATTGGTGACCGGTTTTTATCACAAAATGCACCTGGTTCCTTTTGGAGAATATGTTCCGATGAAAAATTGGCTTGTTTTTGCCCGGCGTTTGACAACATCTGTGGGGGATTTTACCCCAGGAACTCATCCGTCGTTACTTTCTTTCAACAATTTCAAATTAGCTCCTTTGATTTGCTATGAAGATATTTTTTCGGATATATCCCGAGCCTTCGTAAAGGCGGGGGCTGATCTTTTGGTGAATATGAGCAATGATGCCTGGTATGGGAATTCTTCCGCCTCTTATCAGCATCTTGTTTTCTCGCAGTTTCGAGCACTGGAAAATAGGCGGTATCTGGTGCGCTCAACTAACACCGGAGTGACAGCGGTGATTGACACTCACGGAGATGTTTTGAAAACCCTTCCCCCTTTTAGTGAAGGGGTTCTTGTTTGGCCGATTTCCGTCGAAAAAGAAGAAGCCCCCTACACCCGTTGGGGGGATTGGGTGGCGTGGGGGTGTGTGATATTAGGTTGTGTAAGTTTATGGATGACTTTTTTATATATAAAAAATAAAGGAAAAAGCTATGTCTAAGGAACTAGAAAAGTGTAAAGCGCTTCAAGAAAAACTGATCTTCCTCCGGAGGTCGCTTTGACGTCGATAACCGCGATCGAAAATTAGCCGATTTGGAAGAACAAACGCTCGTGGAAGGTTTCTGGAACGACACCCGTGCCGCTCAGCAAGTTCTCAAAGAGAGCAATTTGTTGAAGCGCCAGAAGGAGGCCTTTGATCATGCGGCGCAATTGGTGGAAGAGTGCGTGCTTTTTCTCGAACTCGCCACCGAAGCGGGGGACGATGCCAGTTTACAGGAAACTCTCCAAAAAATGGAAGCGGCCGAAAAAGCGTTAACCGAATTGGAACTCCAGAAAATGTTGTCGGGCCCGCAAGATGCGGCGGGGGCTTTTTTGCAGATCAATGCCGGCGCCGGTGGGACCGAGGCGTGTGATTGGGTGCAAATTCTGACCCGCATGTATCTCCGCTATTGCGAAGCTCATGGCTACAAAGCACAAATGATTGATTACACCGAAGGGGATGGCGCCGGTTATCGCTCGGTAACCCTTGTCATTGAAGGGGCGTACGCCTACGGCTATTTGAAAGCGGAGGTGGGGGTTCATCGGTTGGTTCGTATTTCTCCGTTCGATGCCAATAAAAGAAGACACACTTCTTTTGCCTCAATCTTTGTTTACCCGGATGTAGAAGAAGATATCGAGATCGAAATCAACGAGGCCGATTTGCGAATTGATACTTTTCGTGCGGGGGGTGCTGGCGGACAAAAGGTCAACAAAACCGATTCGGCTGTCCGTATGACTCATTTTCCATCAGGCATTGTCGTGCAATGTCAAAACGAAAGATCGCAACATCAAAACCGAGCTTTGGCCATGAAGATGCTCAAATCCCGTCTTTTTGATTTGGAAATGGAAAAGAAAAAAGCCGCCCAAGATAAAGTGGAGGCGGCCAAAAAAGATATCGCCTGGGGTTCCCAAATCCGTTCCTACGTTCTTCAACCGTACCAAATGGTCAAAGATCACCGCACTAATTGTGAAACTTCACAAACTCAAAAAGTGTTGGATGGGGAGTTGGATGAGTTTATTAGAAAATACTTGCTGATTGCTTCGTATTAAACCAACTCCTGAATTTTCAGCTCAGGGAATCTTTTAAAATCAGAATCTCGGGTCAAAAGCTCCAGCCCATGTTCCACACTAATGGCCGCCAGATAGGCATCTGTAATCAAATTGCCCGTCGATTTTGATTTGCGGAGAAGTGTTGAAAAAATTGTCCAGTGTCGATCACCCGGTTCCACCAGTGTACAATGATCAAGCTCCAACAGCGATTCAATAAAAGCCAACGCCTGTTCGAGGGGGGTCGGTTCGGCGAAAATCCGGTGATTGGTCACGAGGCGCAAAAAACTGTTACACACGAAACTGCAAAGCGCAAAAGGAGATAGGGAGGTGGCCATTTTGTTCACAGCCTTGGCGGCCATTTGATGGTACGGGCTTTCCTTACGATGCGCGTAAACGAGAATATTGACATCAGGCAGAATCATTATTTTTTAAAATCCTCCTCATCCAGCTTGTCTAGAATTTGGGAAGTGGACATTTCCCAACTAAAACCGGGCATCAGCCCCTTTTTTCCTTTGAAAGTTCTCAAATGAAAGGTGCTTCTTTTTTTGCCTCGAGAGGGTTTTTTGAGCAAAGCACTTCTTAAGAGGTCGTTGTACACCGTTTTTGCCGGTTGATGGCTTGACTGGATCACTTTCCTAATTTTCATCAATACATCACTATCAAGTGTAAGTGTGGTTCTCATTGATGCTATGATGTCATATCTTGATGCTCATTTCAATTAAAAAGATAATGGAACGCCATTGAAGTATGGTTGATTAACTTTTAATGAGTACATTTGCATTGTACAACCATAAGTATTTCTAACTATTAATGAGCACTATCGTACTCATTAATAGTTGAAATGCTATATTTTCAGTGTCAGCGGACTTAAACTCGCCACTCTTTCAAATTCGATTCGGCATTTTTCATCAAATCGAGTTCGTCTTTCATTTTATTTTTATCGAAGTGGGATAGTCCCCATCGGATACGAAGGGGAATGTCTGTCTGGTCGAGGGAAAAGGGGGTGTCTTTAATTTCCGACTGAATACGGTGGATCGCATTTTTGGCCTGCAGAGCTGTGGTATGTGGCAAGATGGCTGCAAAACGATTTTCGGTAAGCCTTGCCCAAATATCGCTGGAGCGGACGAGAGAGCGAAGTAAAAGGGCCAATTTTTCGTAGAGGGGAGAAAGAGGTTTTTGTTTGATCTTTAAAAGAACTTCTCGTTTTGTGCCCACGTCCATGATGAGACATGCCAGCGCCAATCCATAACGATTGGAACGTTGAAGCTCGCGGGACAATATCGACTCGAAATAAGGGGTCGAGAAAAAAGCGGTGGTCTCGTCAAAAACTGTTTGAGAGCGGAGGTTTTTGTTTTGTTCTTGCAGGCGATGGATTCGGTGCTTCAGAGATAATCTTTTTTCATACTCTTCAAAAACAGCATTCATCATCATCGGCAGTTCTTCCAGCCACGAATTTTCTTTAAGCAGATAATGATCCGCTCCATTTTTAAGACAAGAGATTGCTGTTTTTTCCATGCCGGGACGATTGATGATCATCAAAGGTGTTTCTTTAACAGAGGCCCGAATCTGGATCAGGGTTTGAAGAGGGGAATCACCGGGTGGGCTACAATCGATCAAAAGCATATCGTAATTTTTGATGGAGTATTCGCGAAGCGCTTCAGGCACTGTTGTAAAAATATCCAGGTGGGCTTGTTGCCAATCGGGATGAGACAATATAGAATTTTTAATCTCTGTGGAAGTTGCTTGATCTTTCTCAACAAGCAGAATTTTTTCGGCGTTGTAAGGCATGAAAAGAATAAAAAGTTATTTAAGACACGCTGACTCTTTGCTGATAAAAAATCAAACAAAAAAGGTGACGCATGGTGTTAGACAGGAAAGGCTTTTATTCCAAGGGAGAGAGGGTGATGTTTCCTTCTCCAGAAAGAAAGAGAGTGTTGTTGAGCTGAAGATCATCCTCGATTTTTTGAGGGACAGACAAATCAATTTTAGTGGCACCATCCATTTTGAAGTCAGAGACGAGTAAGCTCGATAGCGGTGGATCGATCCTATTAATAATTTGCATGTTGTATTCTTCGGGAGCTCCTTGTGTGTTGAGAGTATGTCCGCTGGTATCCGAACAAAAAGCAAACCACGGTTCGAGCAAAGGTTCGTTGAAACTAATTCTCAAGATCAATTCGGTGGTTGCTTCTTCTCCTTCCGTTTCCGGAGCTTTTGTATTTAATTTCAGGGAGAGTGAGGCGGGATATTGTTGCGACGGAATATTTAAGTGACAGTCGAAAAATTCGTTTTGAGCTAGGGACCCCCAGTTTTGGGTGTCGATATTAATGGTAGTTTCGATATCTTGTTTGATGGGGGAAAGCAAAACGGGAACTTCGAATTTGTTGGTGTACTGAATTTCAATATAAGGAGAGGGGTCACCTGGATTCATGAACTGCAGATGTGAAGTAAATTCAAATTTAAAAACGGCATTGGGGCCATTAACAGCTTCTGTTTCGGGGGGTGTTTCATTAGTGGGAGTTCCAAAAAGTTGATCTTCCTTTTGGTAGGCGTCATCGAGTGTTCCATTAAAAGGGAGTGTCGAATCGTTAACAAAAGCATCCGGTGTCACACTATTGGAATTGCTATTATCTGAAGTTGTTGTATCACTATTAGAGTCGGGCGGAGCGAGCTCTTGAGCGATAGACAAACCAGTATACAGACCTAAAAAGGCCATACAATAAAAGCTGATTTTTACACGTCGCATATCACTTTTAAAATATCAAAAATTGTTGAAATAATCAACGGATAACGTTTTAATAGCGCCCCTATGACTCTTGACCCCTCGATTGAAGGTTTTCGGACTTCTTTGACGCATGAAAAAAATGCTTCTCCTCACACGGTGAAAAGCTATCTGCTCGATTTAGCAGAATTTCATGATTACCTCAAAAAATGCCAGTCCGATTTATTGAACCAGGGAAAAATAGATTTGGAAAAAATCAGTCCGTTGGTCTTGCGAAGTTACTTGTCGATTCTTTTCCAAAAACTAAGCTCTGTTAGTATTGCTCGCAAACTTTCCACGCTCCGGAGTTTTTTTCGGTATTGGCAAAAGCAGGGAAAAATTAGTCAGAATCCAGCGGCGGTGCTTCACTCGCCCAAGTTGCCGCAGCAGTTACCCAAATTTTTAAACGTGGATGAAATTTTTGCGCTGCTCGATTCGAAATTGGATGATGGGTTTAACGCGAGACGGGAAAAATCCATTTTGGAATTATTTTACTCTTGTGGCTTACGCGTGAGTGAGTTGGTCAGTTTGAATGTAGGTCAAATTGATGTCGAAAACCGGTTGTTGCGTGTTTTGGGAAAAGGAAATAAAGAACGGATTGTGCCGGTGGGGCAAAAGGCTCTTGACGCGCTGGCCCATTATCTGGAAGTGAGGAGACAGCAGGTCAAAGAAGACAAAACTGAAGCAGCTCTTTTTCTGAATAATCGTGGTGGACGGTTGACCGTGAGAAGTATTCAGCGTTTGGTAGATGTTGCCATCAAACGTTGTGGAATTTCCAAAAAAATTTCGCCGCATGTTTTGCGTCACACCTTTGCAACTCACTTGTTGGGGGCTGGGGCCGACCTTCGGTCGATTCAGGAGTTGTTGGGGCATGTGAGTTTGTCGACGACGCAGAAATATACTCATGTAAATTTGGATCAATTGATGAAAGTATATGATAAAGCCCATCCGAAGGCTTAGCCGGCGACAGCCTTAAAATGGGCCGAAAGGGCCCCAAATATTATGATTCGATCAACAACTATATTAGCGGTGAAGAGAAACGGCAAAGTGGCGCTGGCTGGCGACGGTCAAGTGAGTCTCAACCAAACGGTGCTGAAATCCAAAGCCAACAAAGTGCGCTTGATGGAAGGGGAAAAAATCGCCACCGGTTTTGCCGGATCCACGGCCGATGCCCTTACTTTGTTTGAAAAATTTGAAGGGAAGCTCAAAGAGTTTGGCGGGAATATCACTCGTGCCGCCGTCGAGTTGGCGAAAGAATGGCGCACCGACCGGATGTTGCGTCGACTCGAAGCGTTGTTAATTGTGGCGGACAAAGATACTATTTTTACTCTTTCGGGAACCGGCGATGTGATCGAGCCAGACGATGGTGTTGCCGCCATTGGTTCTGGCGGTACTTATGCCATGGCGGCGGCCAGGGCTTTGATGCGCAACACCAAACTTTCGGCGCGCGAAATTGTCGAACAATCGATGCGCATCGCCTCCGAAATTTGCGTTTACACAAATGAAAATACAACGATCGTCGAGTTAGGATAATAATAACTCACCTTACGTGATTATGAGGTATCGTCATTCCGGCGGATTGTTAGCCGGAATCCAAGTTTTATGTCAAAATGGATCCCGACTTACTACATGTCGGGATGACGGTTTCTCCCTTAAAATAGCGTAAGGTGAGATAATAATATGAATCCAGGAATTAAAAATTTTACGCCCCGTGAAATTGTCTCCGAGCTCGACAAATATATTGTTGGCCAAGGGGAAGCCAAAAAAGCGGTGGCGGTGGCTATGCGGAACCGTTGGCGTCGTTTGCAGGTCCCCGACATTTTGCGCGACGAAATTGCGCCGAAGAATATTATTATGATCGGGCCAACCGGTGTTGGAAAAACCGAAATTGCCCGGCGGCTTTCCAAACTGGCTGGTTCTCCTTTCATCAAAGTCGAGGCTTCCAAATTCACCGAGGTGGGTTATGTGGGAAAAGATGTCGAGTCGATGATTCGCGAGCTGACCGAAATAGCGGTGACGATGATTCGCGAAGAGGAAGAAGATAAAGTTCAAGCCAAGGCGGAAGAAAATGCGGAAGAACATCTGCTCGATTTGTTGGTTCCCAAAAAACCGCGCAGCGTTCAAAAACCCGAAGGAGAAGAATCTGCTGTTGTTCCCGTTGTAGAAGTGGAAACGCCCGATCAAACCCGAGAGAAAATGAGGCAAATGTTGCGTCAAGGAAAACTCGATAATCGTACCGTTGAGGTCGAGCCTCAGTCTCCTCGCGGCGGGATGGGAGCGATGCCGATGGTCGAGGTAATTACGACAGGGGGCTCTCTCGATGACATGAGCAAAAATTTGCGCGATATGTTTTCAAACATGATGCCTCGCGACAAAAAAAGAAAAAAAGTAAAAATCCCAGAGGCCTTGGCATTGCTGAAAAAAGAAGAAGCCCAAAAACTGGTGGAAATGGAAGATGTGGTGAAAAAAGCGATCGAACGGGTGGAGCAGAGCGGCATTGTTTTTATCGACGAGATCGACAAAATTGCCTCGAGAGAAAAAGGGGGGCATGGTCCCGATGTTTCGCGCGAGGGGGTACAGCGCGATATCTTGCCGATTATCGAGGGATGTAACGTCAGCACAAAATATGGAATGGTCCGCACCGATCACATTTTGTTTGTAGCGGCCGGCGCGTTTCATGTGACCAAGCCGTCGGATCTGATTCCCGAACTGCAGGGGCGTTTTCCCATTCGTGTGGAGTTGCAACCCTTGACCAAAGAAGATTTTTTGAGAATTTTAACCGAGCCGGCCAATTCTCTCACCAAGCAATATATGGCCCTCATGAAAACGGAAAAGGTCGATTTGGAATTTACCTCCGATTCGTTGGTGGAAATATCCGGCTATGCCGCCAAGGCCAATGAGCAGATGGAAAATATCGGTGCGCGCCGTCTTCACACCATTCTCGAGCGAGTGCTGGAAGAAATTTCGTTTGCGGCGCCGGAGCGTTCGGGAGAGCACTTTACTGTTGATGCCACTTATGTCAAAAAGGCTCTGGAGAGTGTGGTGAAGAATCAGGATTTGAGTCGTTACATATTGTAGGACTATGAAAGTAAGCGAACAAACGGGCCGAAGGGGCCCCAAATATAATGGAAGATTTAATTAACAAAGCCAAAGTTCTGATCGAGGCGCTCCCCTACATTCAAAAATTTCGGGGAAAACGGATTGTCATCAAGTATGGCGGTCATGCCATGGTGGATGAGGAACTCAAAAAAAGTTTTACTCGCGATCTTATTCTTTTGAAGTTGATCGGTTTGCATCCCATCATTGTGCATGGCGGTGGGCCGCAGATCGAAAAAGTTTTGGCGCAAATGGGGATTACTCCCCGTTTTCATAATGGGGTTCGAATCACCGACGCCGATACTATGGATGTAGTGGAAATGGTGTTGGTGGGAAAAGTGAACAAGGATATTGTCGGGTGGATCAATCATAATGGTGGCAGCGCGGTTGGGTTTTCGGGAAAAGATGGTTCGCTCATTCAGGCGACGAAAATGGATCCGCAAAAAGTGAAGGTGACCAAACGAACCTCCGAGCTGATTGACATGGGGCATGTGGGAGTTGTGCGAAAAATTAATACAGAAGTCATTACACGATTGGAAGATAGTGATCTGATCCCGGTGATCTCGCCGGTGGGAGTATCCGAATTGGGGGAATCACTCAACATCAATGCCGACTATGTGGCGGGAAGCATGGGAGCGGCGCTTGCGGCCGAAAAATTAATTTTGATGACCGACGTGGCGGGAGTAAAAGATGAGAAGGGGGTACTCATTCCCAGCCTTACCATTAAAGAGGTTGATGCCCTCATTAAAATTGGTGTCATTCATGGAGGGATGATTCCCAAATTGCAATGCGCCGTTCAGGCCTTGAACGAAGGGGTCAAGACAGTTCACATTATCGATGGTCGGATTCAACACTCTCTTCTTCTCGAAATTTTTACTGATACCGGTGTTGGAACTTTAGTCAAAAAAGAATAATTAAAGGAAGAAGAGTGCCCTTTGAAACAGAGTCACAGAAATAATCAGGAAAATAAAAAACTTCTCGATCGGTATGTGCTTCCCACGTACGGCCGGTTTCCGGTGACCTTGGTGCATGGTGAAGGGGTTTTTGTTTGGGATGCCGACGGCAAACGCTACCTCGATTTTTTTGGAGGGTTGGCGGTCGACAACTTGGGCCATGCTCACAAAAAAATTTCCTCAGCGATTGCGGCACAAGCCAAGAGTCTCATTCATTGCTCCAATGTTTTCTACATTCAAGAACAAGGAGAGTTGGCAAAACTTCTTGTGGAAAAGTCCGGGCTTTACCAAGCTTTTTTTTGCAACTCGGGTGCCGAGGCGAATGAAGCGGCCATCAAGCTGGCGCGGTATTTCAGTTTGACTGGAAAGAACGAAAATCGTTTCGAAATACTAGTGGCCGAAAATTCTTTTCATGGTCGAACGCTCGGGGCTTTGTCGGCGACCATGCAGCCCAAGTACCAAGCTGGTTTTGGGCCGTTGGTTCCCGGTTTCAAATCCGTTCCGTTTAATAATGTAGAGGCGCTGGCCTTTGCCATCACTGTCAACACCGCGGCCATTCTTTTGGAGCCGATTCAAGGGGAAGGAGGAGTTCGTCTTCCCGATTCTTCCTATCTGAAAAAAGTTCGAAAACTTTGTGACGAAAAAGGGGTGTTGCTGATTTTAGACGAAGTGCAAACGGGAATTGGACGGACCGGAAAACTTTTTGCCTATCAACATACGGGGATTACGCCTGATATTTTAGTTTTGTCAAAAGCGTTGGGTTCGGGAGTGCCGATTGGTGCCTGTCTCGTTTCCGAAAAAATTGCGGCGGTGGTCAAACCGGGAATTCATGCTTCGACATTTGGAGGAAATTCTTTAGCTTGCCGGGCCGCCTTGGCTACGCTGGGGGTGATCGTCACTCCTATCTTTTTAAAAAAGGTGGAAACGGTCGGAAATTATTTCAAATCGGAATTAAAAAAGTTGGCGCAAAAAAATCCGTTAATTACCGAAGTCCGAGGGATGGGGCTTATGCTTGCCTGTCAGTTGTCCAAAGAGGTGGGGCGTGATGTAGTGATGGCTTGCATCGAAAAAGGATTATTGATCAATTCGATTCAGGGAAATATTCTGCGGTTTGTGCCGCCGTTGATCCTTACAAAAGCGCACGTGGATCGGGCTGTAAAAATTCTTTCAGAAGTTTTAACACAAGTGGCTTAAATATTATGAAAAGAGATCTCTTAACTTTGTCGGATCTTAACGCCAGCGAGTTGCAGAGCTTGCTGCAGCGGGCTTTGTTTTTTAAAAAGAATCAAACCTGCGAGCCGATTCTTAAAAATAAAGTGTTGGGGGTTATTTTCGAAAAATCTTCCACCCGTACTCGTGTGTCTTTCGAAGTGGCGATGTATCGGTTGGGGGGAAAAGCGGTTGTGCTCGAAGGGCAGACGATTCAAATCTCGCGGGGTGAGACTTATGCCGATACGGCGAAAGTTTTGTCTCGTTACGTCAACGCCCTGGTTCTTCGGACTTATTCTCAGGAAAATCTGGAAGATTTGGCCAAAAACGCCTCGGTTCCTGTTATCAACGGATTGACCGACCTTTATCATCCTTGCCAGATCTTGGCTGATCTCATGACGATTCTCGAGCAAAAGAAAAATTTGGACAATCTGACTATTTCCTACATTGGCGACGGAAACAACATGACCAACACCTGGATTGAAGCGGCTTTAATGTTGCCGTTTCATCTCGTCGTTTCTTGTCCTCCAGGTTATGGTTTATCAAAAAATATTTTAAATTCAATAAAAGGAAAAACTAACATTGAGATTTTTACCGATCCGATAAAAGGAGTGACCAATAGCGACGTGGTTAACACCGACACCTGGTTTTCGATGGGGCAGAAGGTGAGTGTGGCCAAGAAGAAAGCGTTCAAAAAATTCCAGATCAACAAAAAACTTTTATCTTATGCAAAGCGGGACGCTCTTGTTCTGCACTGTTTACCAGCTCATCGTGGTGAAGAAATTACTGACGAGGTGATCGATGGAAAACAGTCGGCCGTTTTTGACGAGGCGGAAAATCGTTTGTATGTTCAGATGGCGTTGTTAGAATTTTTAATGAGGTAGGGGAATATTATGAAACAAAAAATCGACAAAGTTATTTTAGCTTACTCCGGCGGGTTGGACACCTCTGTCATTCTTCGCTGGTTGATCGAAACCTACAATTGCGAAGTTGTTTGTTTTGCCGCCGATCTGGGGCAGGGGGAAGAACTGGCTCCGCTCCAAGAAAAAGCAAAAAAAACTGGAGCGAGTAAAATTTATATCGATGACTTGCGCGAAGAATTTGTTAGCGATTTTGTTTTTCCGATGCTGCGGGCCAACGCCGTTTACGAAGGGTCGTATCTTTTGGGTACCTCCATTGCCCGCCCGCTGATTGCCAAACGCCAAATTGAAATTGCGATCCAAGAAAAATGCAACACCGTTTCTCACGGAGCCACCGGTAAAGGAAACGACCAGGTCCGTTTCGAGCTGACTTATTACGCGTTAAAGCCCGACATTCATATTATTGCTCCGTGGCGCGAGTGGGATCTCAATTCGCGGCAAAGTCTCATCGACTACGCTCAAAAACATAAAATTCCCGTTCCGGTCACCAAAGCTAAACCTTACAGCTCCGACCGAAATCTGCTGCACATCAGTTTTGAAGGGGGAGTTTTGGAAGATCCCTGGAGCGCTCCGCCGGACGATATGTTTTTGCTTTCTGTTTCTCCTTCACGCGCCCCCGACAAAGGGGTGGTGATTGAAGTCGATTATGAAAAAGGAAACCCTATCGCTGTCGACGGTAAAAAAATGAAGCCGCACGAATTGTTGGCGCATCTCAACAAGGTTGCCGGGGCTCACGGTATCGGGCGAGTCGATCTTGTCGAAAACCGATTTGTTGGAATGAAAAGCCGCGGTGTTTACGAGACCCCTGGGGGGACTGTGTTACATATGGCTCACCGCGCGATCGAATCCATCACCTTGGATCGCGAAGTATTACATCTGCGCGATAGTCTTATTCCGAAATATGCCGAGCTAGTTTATTATGGTTTTTGGTTTGCGCCCGAAAGAGAGCTGCTTCAAAAAATGATGGACGACTCTCAGTCTGGCGTTACGGGTCGAGTACGGCTCAAACTTTACAAAGGAAATGTTACCATTCTTGGTCGTAAATCCCCAAAAAGTCTTTTTAATCCCGAAATGGCTACCTTCGAAAAGGACACTATTTATCGTCAAGCCGATGCCGAAGGATTTATTAAATTGAATGCGCTTCGTTTAAGAATTCGCAAAATGATGGGGTTATGATGAAATCACGATGTACATTGAAATTTTTTATTTATTTCTTAGTGGTCTTTTTTCCACTTCTTCAAGTCAAGGCGGCACAGCCCGTTTACCGTTTGAATTTTCAACAATGTGTAGAAATAGCTCTGCAAAATAATAATCAGATCCATTCGAATGAAGAAGATATCCAGGTTTCCAAAGCCAAAATGATTGAAGCCCATCCGGGATTTATTCCCGTGGTTGATTATTCTCAACGTGTGGCTCCTGTTCCCGGTAATATCGATGATCCCGGCGATAGCTTTTTTAGTGGAGACATCAGCGTTTTTAATAATACCAAAGTGGAATTTGGATCGGTGCTTACCAGTTTTGGAAAAATTCAGACGGCGCAGAATTTGGCGCAACTGGGGATTGATGCCTCCTGGTTTCAAAAAGCCAAAACCACTGACGATGTGATTGATAAAATCTACCAAATTTATCAAGGAGTTCTTTTGGCTCGGAATTTATTGGATTTGGCCAGCCAAGCATCCGCGACGATCAATAGCAAGGTTGAGGGGATGCAAAAAGGAAAGACGGTCGATCAACTGGGAATTGTTAAGCTCAAACTTGTTCTTTTCGAAATCGAACGTAAAGTTGAAGAAGCCAAAAATAAAAAAGTTATGGCGTTGGCCGCTTTGAAGGTTCAGCTGGGGTTGGAAAATGATGTGGATCTGGATATCAAACAGGATTCACTTACAGCTGTTACCTACAATTTAAAACCGCTCGATACTTATTTTGATTATGCTTCGACTCATCGTCCTGAATTTAAATTGCTCGGGGCTGGAATTCAGGCCAAGGAGAAAAAAGTAAAACTCGAACAGCTGAATTACGCTCCTAATTTAGGGTTAGGTGCGTTTGTGGATTATGGAGTAGCCCCCGGTATTAGCGGGGCGGCGGATGAGAATAATTTTACCGATCCTTTTAATTTTACGAAGGCGGGAATAGGAATGCAACTCAAAGGAAACTTTGATTATGTAAAAACAAGTTCACGGGTGAAACAAGCCCAGGCCGATTTGTTGAAAACCATTTACGACAAAAGAGCGGCTATCCGAGGCTTGCAATTGGATGTACAACAGAGTTATCAAGATGTGTTGTCGGCGCAGCATCTTCTGGGACAAGTGGAAGAACAAATTAAGGTGGCGCATCAACTTGTTTTCTTAACAAAAAGTAATTTGGATATTGGTGTGGGAGAAAAAAAGGATTACCTCGATGCACTCCAATCCTATCTAGCCTTTCAGGGGAGACGCTTTGAAGCGATTTATAATTATAATGTTGCTGTTTTTGCACTTCAGAAAAAGACCGGTTTATTAGATGGTACGTATTATCACAGTCATTAAAGGGAGCTAGCAGGAGATCATCCATGAAAAACATGAAAAATTTTCTACTCATTTTAAGTCTTTTGATTTTTGTTGGATTTTTTATAAATGGCTGTTCGTCTAAGACCGCCACCCCTTTAGTCCAACAACAAAACACTTCTACAACTTCAGACGCCACAACAATACCCGGACCTGCTACTCCTACAGCTATCCTACAGCCACCTGGAAAAATTTTGGGGCCTCTCGATTCGATTAAAGAGCTCGACGACAAAGTTTCTACTTATAAAAGTGGATCGAATTTAACTCCCGAAGATAGTGCGGCCAATACTAAGCTCAAAGAAGATATCATCCGTGGCACGTTTGATATTTCTGAACTTTCTCGTATTGCTTTGGATGTCCATTGGAATGAAATCAGCGAAAAGGAGCGAAGTTATTTTTCTAGTTTGATGACAACTTTGCTCGAGAAAAAAGCGATTCTCTCAAAAGAACAGGTGAAATCGGACAACAAGCCTTATCACATTGCCTATAAAAAAGAAGAAATGGTCGGGCCCGACAAAAAGTCGGCCCTTGTTTTCACTATCTTAACGGTTCCCTCCGAAAAGGTGAGTCTGAATATTAATTATAAATTGATTTTGACCCCGACTGGCTGGCACATTTTTGATGTTATTGTCGACGACGCTTCTCTTGTCGAAAACTACAAATTCCAGTTTGATACCATTATTCGCAAATATGGTTATCCGGAGTTGGTCTCCCGGATGGAACAAAAATTAAAAGAAATGGAATGATGACGAAGGTGTTCAAACGTTGTATTCTCATTCTTGCAGACGGCGCCCGGCCGGATGTTTTAAATCAAGAACTCATCAAGGGCAAATTGCCAAACATCGCTCGTTATTTGGTTGAGAAGGGGACTCAGCAAACCATTCTCACTACTTTTCCCTCGACCACCGGCCCTGCTTATCTTCCTTTTTTAACAGGATGCTATCCTGGTACTTGTAATGTGCCTGGTATCCGATGGTTCGACCGTGAGCATTATGGAAAAAAGGGATGGTCGTTTAAAAGTTTTCGCAGTTATGTGGGGCTGGAAACTTATTTGTTCAATCGCGACATGAACCCGAATGTAAAAACCGCTTTTGAAATTTTTGAAAATCCGATTAGTATTTTCAATAACATTCATCGTGGGATCCCTAAGGGAAATAATAAAACGAAACATAGCCGCATCTGGTATTATTATTATGCCCACCTGACGGATCATTGGGCTTTTATTGATCAGGCGGCGCAGCGTAAGGTGATTCAATCGCTGGATGAAAATCCTGATTTTATTTTTGTCGTTTATCCTGCCATCGACGAATATTCGCATCGATCGAGTCCTTTTAATCCACGAACGATTCAGGCGTATCACGAGCTGGATGGTTACGTCGGTGGAATTGTATCCAGCCTTAAAACCAAAGGATGGGAAGACGATACGTTAATTGTGATTGTGAGTGATCACGGACTTTCGGATACAAAAACCCATTTTGATGTGGGACCGTATCTCGAAGAAAAAGGAATGAAGACTTTTTTCTACACTCAAATATTCAAGAAAAATTTTAAAGCGGCGTCAATGATATCCGGTAATGCCATGGCGCATCTTTATTTTCAAGGGGCTAAAGGATGGGGGGAGAAAGTACTTTTTGAAGAACTTTCTCATCGTGGAATTTTATTGGATGAATTGCGTCATCGTCCCGAAGTGGATTTGGTGGGAAGTTTAGGTGCTGATGGAGCCATTCATCTTCAGACTGCCCGGGGACATGGATGGTTTAAAATCCAGAATAACGTTGTCGATTATTCGTGGGAACAGGGTGAACCGTTGGATTTAAAATTAGGAGACAACAACCATTGTCGGATGTCGGTTGAAGAATCGCTTCAAAAAACGTGGGAGAGTTCTTATCCCGATCTGTTTGTGCAGTTGCACCAACTTTTCTTGTCGCCTCGTTGTGGGGACGTGGTGTTGTCGGCCAAGACAGGCTTTGATCTTCGTGAACGTTACGAACACCCCGAACACAAATCATCCCACGGGGGGATTTGCCCAGAACATATGCGGATCCCCTTTATTATGAATGCTCCCCTGCAAAAAGAAATGCTCCGTTCAGTCAACGTGTTTCCGACAATACTCAAGTTAATGGGGAAGGAAATACCTCCGGGGATTGACGGGGTTTCAATTTCCTGAACAAGCATCCATCAGCCTTTTGAGATTATTATATTTGTTCTCGTTAACCGTTTGCCAATCATCGGCAAGAATGCCGCCGGTATCCCCAGAGTCAGGGTTCCAAGACCAGTAGAAAAAATTGCAAACCTGGTTATCGATTAAATAATCAACAAAAGTATTTTGCCAATCGACATCGCGTGAATCGCCCTCGCCATATTTTCCTCCAAATTCACCGGGAACGATTGTTATGTCTTGATCGACCAAAAAACCAAATTGTGTATCCCAAATACCAGACATGTTGGCGGGAAAATTGGAGTCGCTGAAATAAGATTGCGCATAAACATCCGGGCCATAAACGTGAGGGCTTAAAACGAGTTTGTCCGATTCGATATCGAGCGGATAACAATTTTGAGGCTCGAGATTTCCTCCCCACCAGTGGGCGTTGCTGCTTGAAGAGCAGGTTGAATTCTCCTGAATCCCTTCTACAAAAATAAGTAGATTCGAATTAACCGCCAAAACCGCATTAGCCGCACGTTTGGCGGCTTGGTCCCAATCCGTTGTTGTGTCTCCACTTCCCCACGTGGCCGCTCCATGAGGTTCATTCTTCAAATCGATTCCCATAAAATAGGGAAGATCTTTGTACCGGTCGGCGACAAGCGCCAGATCGTCTAACCAATTTTGTTCGCTATACGAATCGGTGGTCCACAATTCCGAAATAGCGGTGCAATCGGGTCGGTGATGATCGAGCAGGATATACATTTGCGAATCGTTCAACGCATTCATGATGATGTCCAAAAGTTCTAAGCTATTTTTTCCCGCCAGATCCGAGTTCAAACTGGTGTCGATGGAAGTGGCAGTTATCCCCTCGAGTGTTGCCGGGCAGAAGGGGAGACGGACGGCATTGAATCCCAGCGTTTTCATTTGGTCGATCATGTCTTGATAAGTTCGCGCCCAAAGGCCATGGACGACATAGCTGGAAGTTTCAGCTCCAAACCAGTTGACCCCAAACAGATGAAGGGAAGTGCCGTTGTATTTGACCACCCCTGCCGCTACTGTGTACCCCGTAGTTGTTTCAGTGTTGGAATCAGTCGCCTCAGTTGTGCTTGTGGAAGAGGGGGTCCCACCTAGACAGGCTGTCATGAATAAGAAAGGAATGAGAAACAGTAATTTTTTAATAAGAAGGCGTTTCATATCTATAATATAATAATTATCGGCATATTAGGCACACAAGTTGCTTTTGGAGTACCAAAAATGAGTCTTGAAATAATATATGAATATGATATAGAATTGATATGTATTTTTGGGATCCTCAAAAGAGCCTGGAAAACAGGAAAAAGCATGGGATCAGTTTTGAAGAGGCTCGCGACTTTATTTTTGAAGGGTCCAATATTTTAGCTGTTGGTGTGGCTCATAACAAAGGGGAGCCACGGCATGCCGTGATTGGAAGGCATAAAGGAAAATTTTACGCAGATATTTTTACGATAACATCGAAAGGAATTCGAATCATTTCGGTGAGAAGGGCAAGGGACCATGAAGAAAAACAAGCAAAAGACCGGGGACTTTGACCGTGATTTCGATGACGGCAAAGCCACCATCGATTTTAGCCACGGGGTACTTAATGAGGGTTTAAGCCAGGTAGTCAAACTTCCTCCCATGACCATCCCGACTTGGTTATCAGTGGAAATTGAAAATCTGTCTAAAATGCAGGCTAATTCCAAAGCTTCCGTGATTCGCCAGCTTCTTGTCGAAGCGATCGAAGCCAAACATCGCTATTCTGTTACTTCGTAGTCGAATGGCCTCTCAACTTCAGATCCCAAGAGCAACTCTTAAATCTCGTCCCCGAAGGGGCCAAGGCCGAAATTCTGGCGGAAGAATTAGATTATAACCTTTTCCTCAAAATCCAAAAATTTTAAATCAGATTTTACATAGCTTCGAGCACTGTTGCTTCCGTCAATGCATCCACCACTGCTACGCCAACGCCTGCGATCAAGGCGTCTGTCCCTTTAGCTTCCACTTTTCTGTCCGTTCTACGATCAGCGGCCAGATGGTGTGGCGAGGGGAGACTGCGAAGGATTTTTCCTCTGCTAGAAGGATGAAGATGTTTTGATGGTTTCGGTCTAGGGGGAGGAGAAAAAGGATCTTTGCCTGCAAGAACTTGTCTGACATCCTCCAATATTGTTTCCTGATGACGCACTGCCAACTCGGTTGAGTCGCCAACCAAGGTGATTCTTTTGCTACTATCTCCCATACTTCTTGCACGACGGGCAATTTCTTGGATACCACTTCTGTAAAGAAGAGTGGTTCGATAGTCTTGGAAGGCGTCCCACGTTTTTTCGGGGAGCAGAATTTGTTTGTTACTTAGTGAAATAGGATTTCCATCCGGCTTATCTATTAGGATTGGGTGATAACCCACCATTCTTCCTAAGGGGAGATATTCAATCTGCTGGCTTTTTAATCTTTGTTCCAAATTTTTTCTGTCGAACGATCCAAATTGATTCCAATGATTGGGATCCAGTCGCGTATCCACCACAAGAACGACCCCTTTGGTTTTGAGGGAAGCGTCATATTTTGAAGCCATGGAGGTATGTGTGGGAAAGGGAGAGCGGTCAAGCGATGCCGGTTCGGAAATTGTTTTTGGCAACGGTTCGAGGGCTTGCGTTGCGATTTCCCAAGATCTGAAACGGATCAAACTGCTGATCAGATCGGGGGTGATGTGTCCTGGCATCAGAGGAGTGCCCAGATGGCTGATTCCTCCGATCTTCATTTCCAGCTGTTTAAAACCGTGGAGTAAAATTTGATTCAGTGCTGTTTCTACGATATCGATTCCTAAGGTGATTGACAATTCTTCACTCCAAATCATTAAATCGTTGATCATCAAGCGATAGCGGTCTCTATAATCGTGTGGAGAATCCGAACGACGGGAACTGAGCCCTTCTTTGAGAAGAGGGACCGGCTCGATATCGTAACGGTGGATATCCGGTCGAAGCGAGGGGACCTCTTCCAGGCGAGGGCTCCAAAAAAGATAAGCGAGAATAAAAGGGGCGTCGAAAAAATCATGGGCCCGTTCTGCCCAACTTTTCAAAAAAGAAGGGTCCCGTACAGAAACAAGAGGGACGTTGTGAGACAGCCCCATTGGTTTAGTATCATGAAATTGATATTTTCCATTGGCAGTTTTTTGTCCAAGACCTAATTTGGTGTGAAAAAACCAGTTGTCGTCTAACGTTGTTGGATCAACCAAGCCACCCCATTTTCCCCGTTCAGGGACAAACAGGGGGAGTGGGTCGAAGCGAAGCTCGGGGCTTTCAACTTCCGGCTCTGGAGGAGGAATAACCGCTTTCGTCCCTTCTAAAAGGGCTGAAACGGCATGGCTATATTCTGCCGGGCTTACATTTATTTTGAAAAATTCTCCCATGCTGTTGAGAACACGTAATATGGCGTCACTCACCTTTTTGGGACTGCCATCCATTTGATAACGGAGAGTGCCTAGATTTTTTTCTAGCGGTTTGGTATCAACCCCGTTACCCCTGAGGACCATAACAAAGCGGTCCATTCCCTCAAAATAGGCATCAAGCGCTGGCTTATCTCTTTTTGTGATCTTGGGAATCGTTGCTTTTGCCCGTGCCACAAAACCTAATCGGTTTGCGGTGATGACGGAGAGCAATGTTCCTGGCGAAATTGTAGTTGTTAGGTCTGACATATATTTTTTTACAGAATACTTTGTTATCGGCCCCCCCTCAAAAAAGTTGCTACATTCTAGTCGATAAATGTTAGCAACTTTTATTCCTAACGACCGATAAATGAATGTAGGTTCTTTAAAACCAGGAGATCGTTATGAAAATTCAAGCTATCGGAGGTTTTAAACCAGTTGGTGTGGAATTTCATCAATCGGTTCCAGGCGAAACTTTAAGGGCTGCTTATAATTTTCAAACTTCTGCGGGAGGAGAACTTAAATTCCACGATAATTCTTTTTTAAGAAATTCTCATCCTTTACTCCTTGAAGGATATGCCGATCAGAGTTTTGGATTGATGAATCCGTATGGTTCCACGGCCCTTGGAGTCAAGATAGGGACAGGAGGGGCTTTTTCTCCTATACGCTCCAATTCTGCTAATTTTTATACCGCTCTTTTGGGGGGATACCAGTGGAATTATGGAGGAGAGGAACAGAATACCCAATGGCAGGGGGGAGGAGAATTTGGAATTTTTCCCCATCCTCAAAATGATTTTGATATTACTCTCGGAGCCAAAGTGGGATTTCCCGATGAAGCAAGGACCGATTTGTCTTGGTCTACTGGTCTTGGCGTCGGCTGGGGATTTTAGAATGTTACCGTGATTCTTCAAACTCCGCGTCGACTACATTATCATCATCTTTTTTATCGGACTTAGGAGGGGTGGTTCCGTCTCCTCCGGCGCCAGGATCAGCACCAGCATCTCCTCCAGCAGTAGGGCCACCAGCGGCATCGCCGCTACCGGTGCTGGCGGCTTTGTACATGGCTTCGCCGATTTTGAAGGAAGCTTGTTGCAGTTCTTCCATTCCTGTTTTGATTTTCTCGGCATTTTCGTCAGCTAAAGCTTTTTTCACCGCGGCGAGCGCTTCTTCAACTTTGGTCACGTCGGCCGCTTCCAGTTTGTCTTTGTGTTCCTTCAAATTCTTTTCCACTTCATGCACCAGCGCATCCGCTTTATTGCGATTTTCGATTTCTTCCCGTTTTGTTTTGTCTTCGGCTTCATGTTCTTTGGCTTGATGAACCATTTTTTCAATTTCGTCTTTACTCAAACCGGAAGAAGAGGTGATGGTGATCCGCTGTTCTTTGTTGGTGGCTTTGTCCTTGGCAGATACGTGGACAATGCCGTTGGCGTCGATGTCGAAAGTGACTTCCACCTGCGGAATGCCGCGCGGTGCGGGGGGAATGCCGTCCAAATGAAATCGCCCTAACGTGCGGCCATCTTTGGCCATGTCGCGCTCTCCCTGAAGAACATGGATTTCGACACTGGTCTGGCTGTCGGCCGCGGTCGAAAAGGTTTGCGATTTACGTGTGGGGATCGTGGTGTTGCGTTCGATGAGTTTGGTCATGACACCACCAAGCGTTTCAATTCCTAGCGACAACGGTGTCACATCCAAAAGAAGCATGTCTTTGACTTCTCCCTTGAGCACCCCTCCCTGAATGGCGGCCCCGGCGGCGACCACTTCATCCGGGTTGACCCCCATGTGAGGTTCTTTGCCAAAATATTTTTTCACTTCTTCGCGAAGGCGCGGCATGCGGGTTTGTCCTCCGACCAAAACCACTTCGACAATGTCGGAGGGTTTTTTGCTGGCGTCGGCCAAACATTTTTTGACGGGATCGAACGAGCGCATGAAAAGATCTTCGCAGAGCGATTCGAGCTTAGCCCGCGTTAGCTTGATGTTCATGTGTTTGGGGCCAGAGGCATCCGCGGTTAGGAAGGGGAGGTTGATTTCGGTTTCGAGCGCAGACGACAGTTCGATTTTTGCTTTTTCGGCCGCTTCTTTCAAGCGCTGCAAAACCATTTTGTCTTTCGAGACATCGATTCCCTGATCTTTTTTGAATTCGGTCATGAGATAATCAATGAGACGTTGATCGAGATTATCACCCCCCAAATGGGTGTCTCCGTTGGTGGCGACCACTTCGACCACATTTTCTCCCACTTCGAGGACGGAAATATCAAAAGTTCCTCCACCAAAATCGTAGACGGAAATAATTTCATCTTTCTTTTTGTCCAAACCATAAGCCAGAGAGGCGGCGGTTGGTTCGTTGACAATGCGCAGCACATTCAACCCGGCAATTTGCCCGGCATCTTTGGTGGCTTGACGTTGCGAGTCGTTAAAATAGGCAGGGACGGTGATAACCGCTTCGGAAACGGTTTCTCCCAAATAATCTTCCGCCGCTTTTTTAAGCTTCATCAAAATGCGGGCGGAAATTTCGGGGGGAGTATATTCTTTGTCTCCAATTTTGACCGCGACATCTCCGTTGGGGCGTTTGACCACTTTGTACGGAACGATTTTCATTTCTTCGCCAACTTCGTCAAACTTGCGTCCCATAAAACGTTTGATGGAATAAACCGTATTTTCAGGATTGGTGATCGCCTGTCGTTTGGCCACTTGGCCGACGAGAATTTCGCCATCTTTGGTGAAAGCCACAACCGATGGAGTAGTGCGGGCCCCTTCTTGATTGGGAATGATTTTGGGTTCGCCCCCTTCCATAACAGCCACGCATGAATTGGTGGTGCCGAGATCGATGCCGATTACTTTGGTTGAAGCTTTTGCCATGTTGTTTCTCCTAAATTCGTCATTATTCATAAATATATGAATAAGCCACATATTTTGACCCGGACCATCCGAATCAATGAGGCGTTGATAAAATAATTAGAGTTTAGAACTTGTCAAGTGGCCGTGACACCTTATATTATTACCTCCCTATGAATTCCTCATCACTTATTCGGCAAAGCCCCGAAATGGTGGCGGCTGAAAATGCCCGCTTCATGTCCAAAGTTTATTTTTGGATGACGGTCGGCATTTTTTTGTCGGGCACTGTTTCATTTTTTGTGGGAAATAGTCCCGAGCTGCTTCACTTGCTCGTGGCCAATCAATTTATTTTTTTACTTTTGATTTTTGCCCAATTTGGAGCGGTGATTTTGTTTTCGGCCCTGATCCATCGTGTCAGTGCCACCGGGGCGACGGCGTTGTATCTTATTTATTCGTTTCTGACCGGTTTAACTTTGTCCGTTATTTTTATCGTCTATACCCGCAGTAGTATTTTTTATATTTTTGGCCTCACTGCATTTGCCTTTGCCGGGCTATCCGCAGTTGGGTTTTTTACCAAAAAGGATTTAAGCCCCATCGGTTCTTTTTGTGTCATGGGATTGTGGGGGTTAGTTGGTTTTGGACTCATGTCACTTTTCTTTCCTTCTCTCATGGGAGAGACGGGGAGTCAGGTTTATTCGATCATCGGGCTCATTGTTTTTTCGGGATTGACCGCCTACGACACTCAAAAAATTAAACAACTCAACATTCTAGGCAACTTTGGCACCGACGAAGATAATAAGGAAGCGATTCATGGCGCTCTTATTTTGTATCTCGACTTCATCAATCTTTTCTTGAGCCTGCTGCGTCTGATGGGGAGCCGGAGAAGATAAGCAGGACTGTTTTTCTTGACAAATTCAATAATGTGCGTCATAATGTCTAACATGAGACAAACCAATGTGAGACAGCTTCAGCATAACTTGAAAGCGGTTATGAAATGGGTGGATCATGGTGAAGAGGTGCAGATCACCCGACGTAATTGCGTGATTGCCCGCCTTATTCCCGATAAACCTCCCCAGAAAAAAATAAAGTGGCCCGATTTTGTGGGGCGTGCTCGTGCACTTGTCAAAAATCCAAAAGGTCCTACTTTAACTGAAGTTGTATTGCAGGGACGGGAAGAGCGAAAATTTTGAAAGTTTATTTTGATACAAGTACACTTGTTAAGCTTTACTATCCCGAGCCTCAATCGGTAGAGGTGGCTAGCTGGCTCTCCCAAAAAAAACAACCTGTTTTGTTATCCGCTTTGCAGGAACTTGAACTCAAAAATGCGCTTTGTCTTAAAGTATTCTGGGGACATCTTGAAAAAGATGAATGTCAAAAAATCATCCAAAGCATTGATGACGATATTGATAACGGAGCGCTCATCAAGCTGGCTTTAAACTGGAATGAGCTTTTTAGCAGCACCTTCGAACTTTCTGCACATTATTCGCAGAAACATGGTTTGCGGTCTCTCGATATTCTTCATGTAGCTAGCGCTCTTCAGGTCAGTGCCACTCATTTTTTGACCTTTGATGAACGCCAGGCTAAACTTGCCAAAAAAGCGGGACTAAAAATCGTCAAGATGATTCACAGCCTGAATCAGGCAACGGTTGACAAGTTAAAATAATTTACACAATCTTCTTTGTTCATGACTAAACGAGACTACTACGAAGTTTTACAAGTGAGCCGAAGTGCGGCCGACGGGGAGATCAAAAAAGCCTATCGCCAAATGGCGGTGAAGTATCATCCTGACAAAAATCCGGAAGATAAAAAGGCTGAAGATCTTTTTAAAGAAGCGTCCGAGGCTTACGAAGTTTTATCCCATCCCGACAAAAGAGAACTCTACAACCGCTATGGCCATCAAGGGCTGCAGAGTTCCGGCTTTTCCGGTTTTTCGGGAGTAGAGGATATCTTCGACAATTTTGGAGATATTTTTGAAGACTTTTTTGGTTTCAAACGGTCGGGGGGTGGACAGAGAAATCGGGCGCAACAAGGAAGCGACCTTCGTTACGATTTGGAAATTGATTTTTTGGAAGCCTGTTTCGGTGGCGAAAAAGAAATTGAAGTGACCCGGCCGATGACTTGCGAACCTTGTCATGGTAGTGGCGCCTTGGGTGTTGGCGGGGTTAAAACTTGCCCCAAATGTCATGGGAGTGGGCAGGTGAGTCACGCCCAAGGATTTTTCACTATCCGAAGCGCTTGCGCCTATTGTCGTGGGAGTGGTTCGCATATCGATAACCCCTGTCCCGATTGCCATGGTCAGGGGTTGGTGCGCAAAACCAAAAAACTTCAGGTTAAAATTCCGGCAGGGGTCGATAACGGAATCCGACTCATGCTCCAGGGAGAAGGAGAAGGGGGGGAGCGGGGAGGCCCTTCGGGAGATTTGTATGTCTTTTTGCACGTCAAATCGCACTCTTTTTTCAAACGAGAAGGGGATAATATTTTTTGTACGATGACGGTGGGCATGGTTCAAGCCGCTATCGGGTGTCACTTGAAGGTTCCTGGTCTAAAACATCAACAAATAATAGAAATTCCATCTGGAATTCAATCGGGAGAAAGCCTCGTTGTGAAGGGGCAAGGGGTTGCCAATCTGCGGAGCCACAAACCGGGAGACCAAATTGTACAGATAATCGTTAAAACTCCAACTACCTTGTCGGGTGAACAGAAAGAGTTGCTGAAAAAATTTGCGGAATTGGGGGGAGAAAAATTGGAAGAAGAGTCGGCGTCAATAGAGCCGCCCAAAAAGAAAAAGAAAAAAGGGTTTTTTGGGTAACAATTAATAATCGGAGAAATATTATGGATGTTTCGGCAATCAACAAAGAAGTGGAACGTTTCCAACCGATGCTGAAAGAAGTTTTGAACGAAGCGGGAAAAGTTATCGTTGGCCAACGTTATCTTTTGGAAAGATTGTTGATGGGAATTTTGGTCGACGGACATATTTTGGTCGAAGGAGTTCCTGGTTTGGCCAAGACGACGGCGGTGAGGGTTTTGTCGCAAATTGTCAAAACCAGTTTTCAGCGAATTCAATTCACCCCCGATCTTTTGCCCGCCGATATTGTCGGGACGCAAATCTACAATCCCAAGACGCAAGAATTCACGGTAAAAAAGGGGCCTCTGTTTCACAATATTATTTTGGCCGACGAAATCAATCGCGCCCCCGCTAAAGTGCAGAGCGCGCTTTTGGAAGCGATGCAGGAAAAGCAAATCACCATCGGTCAAGAAACTTTTCTTTTGGACGAACCTTTCATTGTGTTGGCCACCCAAAATCCGATTGAGCAGGAAGGAACTTATCCGTTGCCCGAAGCGCAGGTCGACCGCTTCATGCTCAAGCTCAAAGTGGAATATCCCAGTCGCCAGGAGGAGTTGGCGATTATGGATCGGATTGCCAATCACACTCTGCCGACATTGCAAGGGCTGCTCGACCCTTCCAGCATTCTCGACATCCGGAAAATTATTAAAAATCTTCATGTTGATTCGAAAATCAACGATTACATTATCAACATCATTTTTGCGACGCGCACGCCTAAAGACCTTGGCATTGGGGTTGAACGTTATATTGAATATGGCGCCAGCCCGCGGGCCTCGATTTTTTTGAATTTGGTTTCGAAGGCGTACGCTTTTCTGCAGGGGCGCGGTTTTGTGATTCCGCAAGATGTTAAAACGATGGCGGCCGACGTGTTGCGCCATCGCATCCTGTTACGTTTTGAGGCGGAGGCGGAAGGTTTGAGTTCGGATGATGTGATTAAGAAAATTTTGGATCATGTTGAGGTTCCGTGACAACGGTTCCGTGACAATGGTTCCATGATTATGTTACCTGCTGATCTCATCCAAAAAATCCAACAAGTTTACATTACCAGTCGTTACCTGGCCAACGATGTCTTTGCGGGCGAATACGAGACCGCTTTTCGTGGACGGGGGATGGAGTTTGAAGAGGTTCGCGAATATTTGCCGGGCGACGATATCCGGTCCATCGACTGGAATGTCACAGCCCGTATGGGACGTCCGTTTGTTAAAGTTTTTCGAGAGGAGCGTGAGCAAACGGTGATGTTGGTGGTGGATGGCTCGGCCAGCGAAAGTTTTGGTTCGCGTCGCTTGAAGCGGGAAGTGACGGCGGAGTTGGGAGCAGTTTTGGCTTATGCCGCCATCAAAAGCAACGACAAGGTGGGGCTGATTATTTTTACCGATCGGGTCGAGCGTTACATTCCCCCCAAAAAAGGGAGAGGGCACGTTTGGCGGGTCATCTCCGAAATTCTTTCTTTCAAACCACAAGGGACCAAAACTGACTTAGGGGCGGCGCTTAATTATTTCAGCCGGATGGTTCGTCGTCGTTCGGTCTGTTTTGTGATTTCTGATTTTTTAACCGATGGGTTTGAAGTTCCGCTGCAAGTTGCTAGTTACAAGCATGACGTGGTGGCACTTGCTGTGTCCGATCCGCTTGAAAAAGAATTTAGCGACGGAGGGCTTATTTCTTTTTGCGATTTGGAAAGTGGTGAAGTTTTCGAGCGTGATTTGGGTTCGGAGGCTGTCCGCACCGCTTATCAAAAAGAACAGGCACGCGCCCTCAACAAAAAGCAAACCAAATTTAATTCCATTGGCATTGACAGCCTTTTTTTACAAACCGATATCAATTATATAGAACCGCTTCTCCGCTTTTTTCGAATGAGGGAGAAACGTCCATGAATTCCCCCGCCATGACTGATATTCTTGATATTCAGGGGATTCTTCATTCTCCTCTGATCAAAATTTTAAAAATTGGTTTTCTGGTTTTTCTGATTTTAGTTTCTCTGTTGGTATTGTTGGTGCTCATCCAGCGTGTCCGAAGACGTCGGGCGTTGGGGGACGATCATTTGTCTCCCTCGCAAAAAGCGTTTTTAGAAATCGAACGTTTGAAACAACAAAAATTTTTGGAACGAGGGGATTTTCGCCGCTATTATTTTTTTCTTTCCGAAATTTTTCGTCGTTATCTTTTCGAGCGGTTTGCCTATCCTGCTCTCGAAAAAACAACGCTGGAAATTTTATCCGATCTGCCTGCCTTTCCTTCCTTCCAGCAATCTTTTTTGCCACAGGTGGACGAACTTTTGAAAACTACCGATCAGGTAAAATTTGCCGGCGAGATGACAACGGCCAACGCCGCCCATGGGGTAACCGAAAAAATAATTTCTTTTGTGAATCAAACAAATGAATAAAACCATCTTCCAATTTGGTTCTCCTCTTTTTTTTCTTCTAATTTTTTTACTTCCTTTTATTTATCGCGTTCTTTTTCGTGGACGAAATTTGGCGCGACTTCGTTTTTCATCCTCTCAATTATTTGATCACGTCGGCTCGTCCCCTCGCGAGCGTCTCAAGTTTGTGCCCAGTTTGCTTCGGGTTCTTTGTCTGCTTTTTTTGATCATCGCTTTGGCTCGTCCGCAGTTGGGAAACAAAACAACAGAAGTGTTGAGTGAAGGAATAGACATCATGCTGACCATCGATACGTCAGGGAGCATGAAGGCGCTCGATTTCCATTTGAAAGGGGCATTGAATTCATACACCGATACCAATCGATTGGATGTGATCAAAGGGGTGGTCGAAAAATTTATTGCGCGACGCTCGTACGACCGGATTGGCATGATAGTCTTTGGCGAGCAGGCCTATACGCAATGTCCTCTTACTTTGGACAAAGGGGTTCTCGATTCATTTTTGAAATGGATTCATATCGGCATTGCCGGAGACGGAACGGCCATTGGAAATGCTTTGGCTGTTAGCGTCAAGCGGATCAAGGATCAGCCGACCAAATCCAAAATTATTATTCTTTTGACAGACGGACGCAACAACGCTGGCGAAATCGATCCGATCCGAGCCGCGGAGCTGGCTAAAGAAAATCACATAAAAATTTACACGATTGGCGTGGGAACTCGTGGACCGGTTCCCTATCCGCAAGAAACCCCGTTTGGAATTCAAAAAGTTTATGCCCAACTCGATTTAGATGAGGACACTTTAAAACAGATTGCCGAGACAACGGGTGGAGAATATTTTCGTGCCACCCAAACCGAAGAGCTGGAAAAAATTTATGATACTATCGATAAACTCGAAAAAACAGAAATCAAGGTGAAGGAGTACAGTGATTATCATGAATTGTACGCCGGATTTTTACTGGCGGGACTTTTGTTACTGATTGCGGAAGTGCTTTTGTCAAATACGGTGTTTGTGAGGTTGCCATGAAATTTGTTTCCATCAATTACCTCTGGATTCTTTGGCTCATACCAATGGGAATTGTGTTTTTTGTTGTGAGCACGATTCGGAGAAGAAAAAAACTCGAACGTCTTTTTGCGCGCGAACTTTGGTCCACACTTTTGCCCGACTGGCGCCCTTGGAAACGGATTTTAAAAATGGGATTTCTTTTTCTGTCGGTTATTCTTTTGTGTCTGGCACTTTTGCGACCGCAGTGGGGATACGAATTGCGCGAAATGAAACGGATGGGGGTCGACATTTTTGTTTTGGTCGATACTTCCGATTCGATGCTTTCCGAAGATATCAAACCGAACCGAATGGAAAGAGCCCGCCGCGAGCTGACCGATCTTCTCACTTTTTTAAACGGGGATCGCGTTGGTCTGATTGCTTTTGCCGGCACTTCGTATGTTGCTTGTCCTCTCACAACCGACTACGACGCCTTTGCTTTATTTATTGATGAGCTCGATACCGACTTGATTCCTCTTCAAGGCACCGACATTAGCGGCGCTGTTTCCAAGGCGATTGATTCTTTTAGTACCGACACAAAAAGGCAAAAAGCCATTCTCTTGCTCACCGATGGTGAAGATACCGCTTCGGGAATGGATGAGGTGGTGAAAAAAGCGAAAGCGGCCGAGGTACGACTTTTTATTATGGGAATGGGAACTCCAGATGGCGCCCCAATTCCGCTGCGAAATGGCAATGGATTTAAAAAAGATGAAAGTGGCAATGTTGTTCTCTCCCATCTTAACGAAATAGTTTTGCAACAGGCAGCCCAAGCGACCGGCGGTAGTTACGTTCGATCGGTGACGGGAGATGCCGATTTGGAACAACTTTATCTCAAAGGGATCAAACAGGTTTTGGAAGCGGGTGAGCTGAAGAGCGAAACTAAAAATGTTGGAAAAGAACGTTTTCAATTTCCTCTTTTTTTGGCTGTTTTTCTTTTGTTGATCGAACCGTCTGTGTCGGAGGTGGCCTTTTCGGGAAATGGTTTTTGGCGACGGTTTCGTCGTTCCAAAAAAATAGTGATGATATTTTTGATGTTAGTTTTAATGGGAGCCAAGTCCTCATACGCTTTTTCTCCCTTCGACTACGCTCAGGACATGCTTTTTGGCTTTGATAAAGCCAACCGGGAATATGATCACGAAAAATATCAGCAAGCTGAGGAGGGGTATCAACAACTTTTGAAAAATAAACCGGACGATCCCACACTGAATTTTAATTTGGGGGACACCCTCTATCGACAACAAAAATATGGAGAAGCGGAAGATTATTTTAAGAAAGCGCTTAACTCCAAAGAAGCCGATTTACGAGAGAAGGCGCTCTATAACTTGGGAAATAATTTGTATCGCGAGAATAAACTCCAAGAGGCGGTTGATTCGTATAACAAAGCGTTGCAAATGCAATCGGATGATAAAAATGCTAAAAATAATCGCGATTTTGTGCTAGAAAAATTGAAACAACAACAGCAGAAACAAGATCAGAGTCAGCAACAGAATCAGCAAAAACAGGATCAACAAGACCAGCAACAAAAAGAGGGAGAAAACGGGGATAAGAATCAGCAGACAGAACAGAAAGAAGAAAAAACGAATCAACAACAGGAGCAACAGTCAGGAGAACAATCAAAAGATCAAAAACAGGAGCCAGGTCAGACAGGTGAACAAAAGACTCAAACGGCTCAAAAAGATCTCTCCAAACAAGAGGCGGATCGTTGGTTGAATTCGGTGGAAGACAATCCCAAGGGGGCGATTAAAGATATGATTAAGAGGGAAGTGGGCAACAAATCTTCTGCGGGAGGAAAAGATTGGTAGAAAATTTTTTCAAATATTTTTTTATTGTTCTTATCTTGCTTGTTGCAAAGAGTGCATGGGCTGATGTGCATGTCAGCGCTGTTGTTTCTCCTTCTCAGGCGACTCTGGAGGATGAGATTACATTGACGGTGACAGTCGATGGAGCACAAGGGAGCGAGCCTCTGTTACCGAGCATGCCCGCTTTTCATATTATTCCTTCGGGCACTTCTTCCAGTGTTCAGATTATCAACGGCGATATCAGCTCGAAAAAAGAGTACACTTATGTTCTGGTTCCTCAGAACGAAGGAACTTTTACCATAGATCCGATTACGGTTTCAGTGGGAGGCAAAGAATACAAAACGGAGCCTGTACAACTTGTCATTTCAAAATCGGGAGCTATCACCAAACCGCAAGGGGTCAATCCGCTGGCTCCCTTTCCACAGGTGACACATCCGCCGACGGCCACTTCTCCAAATAATCCGGACAAAGAATCGCGCGATAGTTGGATTACCACGGAGGTGAGCAATAAAAATCCGTACGTCGGTGAACAAATTCTCTACACGTTTCGTTTTTTTACGCGAGCCCGAGTGGCCGAGGCGACATTGACCTTACCCGATTTTAAGGATTTTTTGGCCGAAGAAGTGGTTCCCGAAAAAAAATATTATCAGGAAATCGGTGGAGATCGTTTTGTAGTTTCCGAAAAAGTAATGTCTCTGTTTCCATTACATGAAGGAAAATGGGATATTGCGGAAACCCTATTAAGGGTTGAAATTCCTGATGTGCAATCCAATAATCCTTTTGCCAATGACCCTTTCTTTGGTTTTGGAGGAGGTAAAACACGTCCTAAAAATTTACGGAGCGACCCTATTTCCTTGGAAGTAAAGGCTTTGCCGTCACCTCCTTCTCACTTCACCAATTTAGTGGGGCAATTTAGTATGACGACTGAGCTTTCTTCCAATTCCCTCAAGGTGGGTGATACGACAACTTTGACGATTACTTTTTCGGGTACGGGAAATATTAAAGACGCCACGTTGCCAAACAACCTGCTCGATCTCGGAGCTTTCAAAATGTATAGCGACAAACCGGCGACCGATACGGTAAAAAGTGAAAATGGTATTCAGGGAAAAAAATTTTTTAAGGTGGCGTTGGTGCCGACCCAGGCTGGCGACACTTCCATTCCCGAATTTTCTCTCAGTTATTTCGATCCTAAAAAAGGGGAGTATCAAACTTTAAACAGTAATTCTTTTACACTTCATGTGGATTCTGCCGAGAAAGAAGCTCTCAATCCTGTTGTGAGCGGCGAAACACATTCTGTTACTCCTTTGATTGCCGAAGATATTGCCACCATTCATACGAATCCCGGCGTTTTAAAAATTTCGTCAAGGTCAATAAATAAAGGATTCTGGTTACTGTTGGGCTATCTGCTTCCTTTTCTTTTCTTTGTGACAGTTGCCATTTTTCGTAGCCGTCATCGGTATTGGAGCCAGAACAAAAAATTGTATCGAAGCCGAGTGGCGCTGAAAAATTTTAGGCAGGCGACAAGTCGGCTTAATCCCCCAAAAATGAAACCGGAAGATTTTGTTTCTCAACTTTTGGAATCGATCCGCGATTTCATGGGAAATCGTTTTGGAGTCTATAGCAAAGGGCTTACGGCTACGGATATTGTGAATTTGCTCGAGACTAACGATGTTAACCGCACTCTCATCACTGAAATCCGTGAACTAATTATCCGGCTTGAAGCGGGGCGTTACGGTGGGGATTTGCAACTGCAAAATCCAGAGGAATGGATTAAGCGTGCTCTCAAACTGATTCCTGCCATTGATAAACTATCTAAGAAAACGAGGGACCGATGAAACAAGTTTCATTTTTTTCACTTTCATTTTTAGTGTTTTGTTTTTTTATGACCGGACAACATTCTGCTCTAGCCTCCGATTCTTCGCTGGATATTTTTTCATCGGCCAACGAAGCTTATTATAAAAATCATTTGGAGAATGCGGCGAAACTGTATCAACAACTTCTCGATTCTGGAATGGTCAACGGACATTTGAATTACAACCTCGGAAACGTCGCCTATCGCGAAGGGCATAGTGGCGAGGCGATTCTTGACTATAAAAAAGCACTACGACTTATTCCGCGTGATCCTGATGTTCGGGCCAATCTCGAATTTGTCGAACGCAAACTTGTCGACAAGTTTGAGCCCACTTGGCGTTCCACTTTATTTTCGACTCTTTTCTTTTGGAATTCTTATATGACAACTCACGAACTTTTGGTGGTGTTGGCCTGCTTATTAGGAGGGATGTGGATTTGCGGGGGCCTTTTGTGGTTTGTCTCAAAACCCTTGCCGCGTGCGCTGTTTATGGTATTTCTTATTTTATCCGTTGTTTTTTCGATATCAACTTTTATTAAGTGGGATGCCGAACATCGTCATTGGGGAATTGTCGAAAAATCGGAGGTGGATGTTCATCCCACTTTTTTAGAAACCGAAAAAGTTCTCTTCAAACTGCACGAAGGGACTGAAGTTGAAGTAATCGACCGCCAATCGTTCGAACAAAACACAACCTGGCTTCAAATCCGTCTTCCTCACTTTGAGAGTGGTTGGGTGAAGGGGGAGGAAGTGGGAATTTTATAATGACAACTTCAACTGAATCTTATTTTAAATCTCACGATCATCATCGTCTTTTTTACCGAGTCACTGAGTCTAGGGCCCCTGTGGGGCTAGCCCCATTGGGGCAGATCCCAAAAGCGGTTTTAATTTTTGTGCATGGCTTAAACGAACATTCAGGGCGTTATAGCAATCCCGTTAATTATTTTTCAAAAAAAGGATACACCCTCTACCTGTTCGACCATCGTGGACATGGAAAATCGGATGGGCTTCGAAGTTTTGTGGATGATTTCGACCACTATCTCCACGACCTCGACGAATTTATAAAATTGGTGGCAGAACAGGAGAAGAAAAAAGGGGATACTCCCAAAATTTTTATTGTGGGACACAGTTTGGGCGGACAAATTGTTTTAAATTATGTCGGACGTTTCAAAAGCGTGCTGGCCGGATGGATGACTTCGTCGGCTAATATTCAGGTAGCGATTAAAATTCCGCGGCTCAAAAAAATAGTGGCGCTTCAAATGGCTCGTGCTTTTCCACGCATGAGCATTCCCAACGATATCGACCCTAAATGGATTTCTCGTGATCAGCATGTGGTGCGTGCCTATAAATCGGATCCGTTGGTTTCTAAAAAAGTGACCCTCAAACTGATTGCCGCCATCCTCAACAATCAAAAAGAAATTTTGGATTTGGCACCGAAGGTGCGTCTTCCCGGGCTTATCATGCATGCGGGGGATGATCACATTTGTGCGCTGGATGGAAGTCGGAAATTTTTTGAGAAATTAGGAACTAGCGACAAACAACTTCTTGTCTACGATGGTTTTTACCACGAACTTTTCAATGAATTTGGCAAAGAAAAAGTTTTTGCCGATATGGAGGAGTGGTTAGAGGCTCATATTTCATAGCTGGCCGCCAAGGCCGAAAGGCGGGCCAAGAAGCGGGAGATGGCGACCACCTTGTCTTTTTGCTGGCAGTTGAGAAAAAAATCTTCGTGTGGTTCGTCTAGTTTGTGAAGGCACAAACACGAGAAAGACATGCCGGGTGCGTTTAAGCTTTCGAATTCGTTTTTCGATTCGTGAATTCTGAAAAATCCGCCAATATCTCTTTTACCAATTCCATAAATCACCGGCTCGATGGGGTATTCGCTGTAAAAGTCGGCGGTGGGGATTCCTTCCTGAATAAGAAAGCCGCGCTGGCCTCCTTTTCCTTTCGTGGAAAGTAGTTTATTTTTTTGGCGGCTGTTGAGCGTAAAAATTTCTTTTCCTTCGGTCACGGTCACAATTCCCATGCCGTAAGTTCCCGCATTGTTTTTAATGAAAACATAGGGGGTGTCGTTTACTTTATGCTCCAAATATTTTGATTTAATTTTATTGAGAATCTGATCAATCTTCTCGGAAGCGGCTTTAAGCGATTCGGCATTTTGAAAGTCGATCGACTCCACCGAATCGGTTACCGGAGCCAAAAGCCAGGGGTCGATCTGAAACGTGTGCGAAAAATCGGCTAACAGTTCCCAAAGAATTTCAAAGTGGCGGCTCTTAACCCGCTGATGCCAGCCAAGCTTGGAGGAGGGGATCAGTGGTTGTTCAATCCCTTCCAAAATATCAGGTAGCCCCGCCGAAAAATCGTTATTGGAAATAATAAGGTCGGGATCAAACCCGTCAATTCCTAATCGATTTTCTTTGCGTATTAATTTGCCAATTTCCACCGATTCGGTTTCTAGGCTGACGTTGAGTGTGGGGGTTGTGAAAAATTCTCCGATCATGCCGATCCGAATTTCTTTTTCGGACTTGGAAAGAAGTTGCTGAAGTTTCAACAAATTTTTCAGATAAAATTTGTTGCGTGTATGTTCTTCGCCATAAATCAGAATTTTATGAACTGTGGGATGATAGGTTTCGAGATAATTTTTAAAAGCGGCCGCGGCGATTGCCGAAAAAGAATTGCACAGGTTGTTAAATCCCGCTGGAAAAAGATTAGTATCGACCACGGCGATTTTATTGCCCGAATGCCGGATGTCGCACGAAAAATAGAGGGGAGGAATTTTGTTTTGCCATTTTTTGTCGAACCACTTTTCGACATCGGTCTGACGGTTAGAAATAAGATCGTAGATTGGAGTGAGCATAGGGGGATATTTAATCTCAAACTCTAAATATTACAAGCAATCCAATAGGTTCGCAATGCGTCAAAGTAAATGACTAAAATATAATTTTGACAGTTG
>OBEQ012238276.1_pt1 | contig 35919 bp, 30 predicted proteins | sample 1670901 | NCBI WGS metagenome assembly OBEQ01 (sample SAMEA104232315, study PRJEB22302) | groundwater metagenome | biome: forest; feature: aquifer; material: groundwater | place: USA | collected 2011-08-07 | depth 5.4 m | reverse complement strand
TTGCATTAAAACAAAAATCAAAGGAAGTTGCTGCAATGGTTGCAGATTTAGAACAAAAGTTGGAAGAATTATCAGAGCAAAAACAAAGAGAAGAAGAACTAAACTTGGTTTTGAAAAAAATATCTCCAGAGGTAATTATGTTAAAAAGCAAGTATGAAGAAAAGAAAAAATCAATTGAAGTATTCGAAAGCGAATTAAAGCAGTACGAAATGCTAAAGCATGAAATAGAAAAAACAACAATCTCAATAAAGCATAAAGTATCAGAAATTGCAACATCAAAAGAAATGGTAGAAACATTACATTCACAAATGCTCACAATTCAAAATGACCTTGCAAAATTGCCAATGGCGGATTCTTCATTACATGAGAGAATTTCAATCATGGAAAAAGAGATAAAAAATCTCGAAGAGCAGCAAGTCCATTGTCACAAGAAAATATCATCCTTAGAAACAATAAAATCAAATCATGAAAAGCTCTGTAATGACATCAACTCTCTTGAAGAGTGCCCTATCTGTCAGCAAAGCATAGAAGAAGGACACAAGAAGAAGGTATCGAAAAAGGCCTCTGGGGAGATTGAGAAGCTTGACAGAGAGATTCTTGCCCTCAAAACAAGCCTAGAGCAAAACGGACAAATTCTCACACATAGAAAAAATGAAGTAAAAAAGCTGGAGTCTATGCTACAAAATCAAAAAGTAATTGAAGTTAAACAAAGTGATTTATACTCAAGAAAAAAAGATCTTGAGGTAGTTGAAAAAAGAGTAAGATCTTCAAATGATGAACTTGTCTTGCTAAATCAGAAGCTTTTCTCTTTTCAATCGAATTTTAAGGAAAATCCACTTATTGAGACAGAATTGAAAAATAAAAAACAAGAGCTTGAGATCATCTCTGAAAATTTAAGAGATTTTGAAATAAAAAAAGCATCAACAGACTCTGAAATAAAAACTCTTACGATTATTATAAAAAAGCTTGAACTAGAGATAGAATCAAAAGAAAAATTAAAGGAAAATATTGCGAAATTACTGCAGCTGCGGGAATGGCTTGAAAAACAATTTATGAACATCACACTTATCATGGAAAAAAATATTATGTTGAGAGTTCATGCAGAACTTGAAAGTCTTATACAAAGATGGTTCTCTGCGCTTGTCGATTCAGAAACAATCAAGATAAGAATAGACGAAGAATTCTCTCCAATCATTGAGCAGAACGGTTACGAAATAGAATACTTACATCTCTCAGGAGGAGAAAAGACAGCAGCCGCCCTTGCGTACAGGCTGGCCCTCAACCAAGTCATAAACACCTTAATGAGCTCAATAAACACAAAAGACATCTTGATGCTTGACGAGCCGACAGATGGTTTTTCCCAAGAACAGCTTGATAGAATGCGAAATATCCTCGAAGAAATAAACACCAAGCAAACAATAATTGTCTCTCACGATCCAAAAGTTGAAAGCTTTGTTGACACAGTAATAAGGCTAGAGAAAAGTGAACACACCACAAAAGTTAATACCTAGCATAATTAGAAACTCTAAGCTCATCAATAATTCCTTCAAAGTTCTTCGCAACAGTATCTGCATCATCGCCAACTAAAACCTTGGCAGAACCGGAATAAATCGACGTTGGAACTGTTACTGCATTTGTTGTAACTCCATCAGGATTTCCATTTAAGAAGAATGAAACCGTATTGCCAGATTTTACAACAGCAACATGATACCATTGATTTAATACTAATGCTGTATTGGCATCGATATTTGTGCCTGCCAACCCATTACTAGACAATTGTACAGAAAGGCGATTGTTAGTGCGTCTGACAAAAAATAAATATTCCATCTGCCCAGATGGGCCATACTTGGAGAATATTGCAAAGTTCTTATTAACAGTGAGTGGAAGCTGATCAAGCTTTATCCAAGCTTCAAGAGTAAAGTTCTTTGTACTAAATTCAAGATCAGGATCATCCCCCAAATCGATATAATCATCTCTACCATCAAATTGCATTCCACCAGAATATTTCCCTTTTGCCCATCCACGATACAAAATAGCCTTCTTAGAAATGTTATGCCATGCAATTTCGTCTGCTGTCAAAGTAGCATTGTATATCGCAACCTCATCAATCGTACCATTAAAGTGATATTGCTGGTCTGAAGGAAAATCAGTATCTCCAATGAGAAGAGGATTCGTATTTTGTTTTATACTGCCTAAAGGAGTATCAGTATTTGTGTTTGTTTGCAATCCATTAATATAAAGTCTTCGTATAAACTCGTTATAAGTAAACGCTACATGCGTCCATTTATCTTGGTAAGAAGTATAAGAACTCTTGACAGATTTTGTAGCAGTTGTGGTAACATGCGCTTCTAATTCCGCTGTAGAAGGTTCCATGATAATCATCCCATAAGGATCTAAATGCCCACGAGAGAGAACAGCTTCTTTTCCAGACTTAGTTGGATGATTATTCCAATCAATCCATGCAGAGATAGTTATGTTATTTTTTGGGCCTAACGAGGCATTGTAAGGTATAGACACAAAATCATCGGTGCCATCAAAAAGCAATGCAGGCCCAGAAATTCCAAAAGCAGTCCATACTGGACAAGGCCCCTGACCAGAATTGCATATCCCATTGCCAAGAATACCATCATTTCCATAGTCACTATCATCAATCACATTTTTTCCATTACCTTCATTAAATCTCCACAACCCAACTGCTTTGGAGAAGTTGGTAAGTGTTCCATGATTCTCATAGCTCGTTTCGTCCTTTGCAATGCCGCCATCAACATCATCAAACTTCATCAAGAGTAAAGTCCCACCATCAGGATTATAACTAGAGCTACCAAAACTTTGTGAGCTCCCGTCTTGCACAATCGTCGTCAATGAAAACTGTTTGTTGTGTACAATCGCATTTCCTGCAAAAGTATATTGCACATACAGATCATCTTTTTCAAACAAAGACCCTCCATCAAGATTACAATCACCAATCACAAATATTTTTTTCTGGCCACTGCTAAGTGATGCAACATTGGACGCCAAGCCACAACCAGCATACGTAAAGAAAACAGAATTGAGATCCCATTCCAGGCCATTTTTTACAATGAATACAATGGACTCTTCATCAGCATAAAAATCAGTACAGCTTATCCCAGGTCCTAAAGTGCACTCCTGCCTCGCAATATAGGTCTTATTGAACCCAAAAAAGAAAGAGATAGCAACAACAGCCAGAACAACGATGAGTATTCCCCATCCATAAACTGCCATAGACTCTACAGCAGACTGTCCTCGACGATCACCCCTCATAGAATCAGCAAGAGACCTGTATGTTTTTAAGTATTACCTTATGAAGAAAAAAATCTCAGGTTTTATAAAGAAGTCAAAAAGCCTTTAAAAACCCACAATAAACCTTATAAATTTCGCATGAACAGTATGAGCCAATGAAAGCAAAAATCCAGTTGAGCATAGTAATATTCTTGTGCTTATGTGCTTCAGTAGCCTATGCTGAAAATGAATTTTCCTATGAAGTCATTGAAGTTTCATCAGAAGCAGAAGCGGGTAGTAATGCCGAATACTACATTAACCTCACAAACCTTCAGTTGGAAAAAGATGCCTTCAGAGTGGCATACGATTCATTGTCCATAGCACCTTTCTCTGATTTTGCAAAGAATATCATCATAGAGCCATCACAATTAAAGCTTGAATCTGGACAATCAGGATTATTCCACGTTGTGATAAAGGTTTCTGACAACATAAAAGAAGACAGGAACTACGAATCGCTTCTCATTGCTTCATCGTTGACAAAACCAAAGGCTGAAAAACAAATTACGTTAAAAACGTATGTTGTTTCACCAGAAGATTTGATACTTATTTTTCCTGATATTCCACAGCAAGTCATTCCAGGAGAAGAAACACAAATTATAATACGCTTGAAAAATCGTGCAAACATACTTCTTAAAAATTATGAAGTTCTCGTAACAAGCGACTTGCCGCAATTGTACAAGAATTTTGTTACAGACTTCCTCCCAAAAGAGGAAATAGTTGAAACATTGACAATCAAACCGCCAAAGTCTATTCCTCCAGGAGATTATGTCGTAACAGTAAAAGTGTATGACATCGCAAGCAAGACAAGAGGCTCGTACTCATCAGCATTCAGTATACCACAAAATGAGAACCTCCTCGAGCAAAAAGAAGAGGATTCTGGATTCCTTTCAAAGAAGACGAAAATAACAAAGAAAAATGAAGGGAATGTCAAAACAGAAATGATAATTAAAAGCAAGATTGGCTTCTTCTCAAGGTTATTCACAAGAGCAAAACCAGAACCAGAAGTGAAAGATGGCGCTTATATTTGGAAGCAGGAGCTTAAACCAGGAGAAGAATTTTTCATAGAATATACAACAAGTTACAAACCAATATTTTATGGTCTTCTTATTATTGCAATAGCAACATTTACAATGAATTTTTTGATTGATAGATCTGTGTTGATAAGAAAAAGAATTTACAGAATAAAAAGAACAGAGGATGGACTGTCAGAATTGAAAATTTTAATCCATATAAAAAACGGCAGGTCAGAAGAAGTTTCTAATGTAAGAATAATTGATGTCCTTCCAAACACCATGGGATCTCCAGAAGACTTTGGAACATTAAAACCAAACATAATACAAAAAGGAACAAAGGGGGAAAGGTTCATCTGGGAGATTGACAAGTTGGCACCGCATGAAGAAAGGATATTCTCCTACAAAGTAAAGTCAAAGTTAAAGCTTATTGGAGAAACACAACTCCCTCCTTGTATGATACAGTACCAGACAAAAAATGGAAAAGTTATCTCAGAGCGTTCAGCAGCGTTGTTCTTGGAGCATACTCCGAGGCATGAATGAAGAGAACATTTATAAGTTAAATTTAGTCTTTTTTCTTACGTCCTGCCTTAACTCAGCGGTAGAGTGCTCGGCTGTAGAAGCTATTCGATATTGTACTAAAGTACAAAAGATGAAAAATGGTCAGCCGAACCCGAGATGTCCCTGGTTCAAATCCAGGAGGCAGGATTTATTTTTTCCGAAAATCTTTCAACAAATCATACTTCTCAGTTCCAGAACAAAGTGATTTAAATACTCGCCAAAAAAAGAGGGTATGAACATCAAAAAAATAAAAGAAGACTCTGATAAGCTTACAGAAGCAAAAGCACGGTTGATTGCTCACTTCATTGGAGATGGATGTATTTTCAAAAGCAAAAGTGACTACGTTCTTAAATATGAAGTAAAAGATTTAGAATTGCTTAAGAGTGTAGAAAAAGATTTAATAGAAACCTACGGATTAAAACCTTCTTGGGGTTTAAATCCATCCGGCAAAACAGGAAAATTAATTCCATTAGTTCGTTTAAGGTCTAAATTAGCATATCTAGACATGTTAAGATATGCAACATATTACTCAAAAGATTGGAAGATAAAACACTTATTGTTTGCTGCTAACAAAGATATCAAAAAAGAGTTTCTCAAAGCATTGTTTGATGATGAAGGAACAGTTATCAAAGACCAAATCAGATTATATTCAATCAACAAAGATGGTTTAAAACAAATAGAAAAACTATTACGAGGATTTAGGTTTAAAAAAATAAAAATAACTCCTCGATATTCATAATGCAAACTTGCCCATTCTAGGAAGGCGGAGGTGGAAAAACTCCACCTGTACTGCTAGAACCGCCACCACCAATAACAGGACCTTTACATTTACAATTTTGACAGGTTTTACCTGCGGGACACTGTACATCTGTTTCACATTGTTCTCCACCATTTACATAACCATCACCACAAAATGGAGCTGCTGGTTCTTCAGGAGGAGCAGTATCTTGACAGTTAGCTGTAACATCTAAATTTTCGGCATAAGGCATCGCTAAAAGTGGGTAATAATCCACATTGAATGGATTTACTAAAGGTGGAACATCATAAATTCCTGTAACTCCACCCCACCAATTACCTGGATAAGATTTAGCACTACCATCCCAATAGTCTGTTGGTTGACTTGCTAGATCAAAGGCATTTGCATTCGGATTATCAATAAATTCATTCAAATAAAACGTTTTACTACCGCCTTGTTTAGCATCAATACCAATATTTCCATGTCTTATAATATTACTAATCACAGTAAAAGTCCCAGTTACACTAGCCTGAATGTCCAAATATATTCCATTGTTATTTGCATTGATATTATTATTCCATATCTGTGCAGTTACAGGTGTATTGAGCAAAATAAGTGGATTTGCCAAAATCTTAATTCCAGAATCTGGATGAGCAGATATAGCATTACAAAAAGCCTCAACATCCAATGAATAATAAGAAACAGCTTGTTGCTTTTTTGTCTCAGCAAAGATTCCATTAACCCCATTATTAAAAATAGTATTTGAAGTCAGATGAGCTATTGCATACCCATCAATTTTTTCCAAATGTACTCCATCCACCCCATTGTTAGCTATAAAATTTTTAAAAACATTCCAATCATATGAGTCAACATATTCAATGCCGTGTAGAGCATTACTTTCAATTTCATTAAACCGTATATGCGGAGTATTACTGGTCCTAATAAGAGATACCCCATCTTTACCATTCCAAGAGAGAGTATTATTCTTTATGTCTATATACGAAGCAACAGAATACATTTTTATTCCATTTTCATTATTATTTGCAAGAGTATTTTCTAATATATAACCCTTATATTTTGCTACATCGTCAGTATATCCTAACTGTTCTATATTAATTCCATTTTCGTTTTGAGTTATTATGTTATTACTAATTCCAAACCTATTTGCTTCCACATAAGGCCATGTTGTGCCACCATATATTTTTATTCCATTTTCATTATCTGTAAGTGTGTTATTTATTATGCTAGCATCTTGACCTTGCAAATAAATTCCATTTTTGAAACCTTGAATATTGCAATGATCTACTTCAGCATTGGCACCATATATTTCAATTGAATTGATATTATTACTACCCTGTTTTAAATTAACCAACCCAAAACACTTAATTTTAACATTATTTGCTAAAATAATTATTGGCCCATTTTGTGTATAGTCTCCAGGACAGATGTGGTAACTGAAATTATTTTTATCAAGAGTGATTCCCTGAGATGGTAATTTGAAACAACTTTGATCAAGCCTACTATAAACAGGATTTAAAACAACCTTTCCTGTGGAAAAATCATTGTTTAATAGTAATGCAAACAAAACTATACCAAAAAATAAAAAAAGCTGATTTTTAACACCCTTTTCCATATTTTAAAGAAGAATTAATCATATATAAAGAGTCTGTTAAGACCTAAATAAACAAGTGATTATTTACTCTCTTAAAAAAGCCAATTCCTCAATCCCAATAATCTTTATAAGTAAGTTATACTTTTTATAAGGTATAGAAAGACACAAAATAGCCATTGCTATCAGCATAGAAAGGCTTATATACTATTTTTTGGCATTATTTCACAAATGAGGCAGTCTTGTGAGAAAGTGACACCAGCAGTTTTTCATTTTTAAATGCTTAACACCTACAGTAGATTGCTCTATGACCCCTGAAAATCACAATGCTCTAGTAGTATAGTGGTTAGTATACGGCACTGTCGATGCCGCGACGCGGGTTCGATTCCCGCCTAGGGCGCTTAGCCAAAAAAACGATGGGCCGGTAGCTCAGCCTGGCTAGAGCACTTGGCTTTTAACCAAGGGGTCGAGGGTTCAAATCCCTTCCGGCCCGCGATGATCAAAAATGGCAGAACAACACACAACAACAAACCATATCCTCGTGCCTTTGCACGAACAGTGCAAAGAGGAAGAAGTAAACAAAATTCTTTCCAAATATAACATTAAAAAAAATCAACTTCCAAAGATAAGTGTAAAAGATCCTGCCATCGCTCATTTAAACTTGGAGTCTGGACAAGTAGTCAAAATTACAAGGAATGGAAAAACAGAACCAAATGCAATATTCTACAGGCTGGTGTTGTAAAAGTGGACAAAAGAAATCAAATTATAAAAAAATATTATGAGACAAATAGTTTGATTGCTGCAAACATAAATTCTTTTAACAATTTCATTGATGTTGAACTGCAAAAAGTAATAAACGAAGTTGGAGATATTATTCCAACAGTTATTCCTGCAGACATGGAAGACTTCAGGATTAAATTTGATAAAATCTGGGTGGATAAGCCAGAAATAATTGAAGCAGATGGAAGCAAGCGTGATGTGTACCCTACAGAAGCAAGGCTCAGAAGCCTCACATACGCAGGTCCTATCAATTTGGAAGTTTCAGCGCATATTGATGGAGTCCAGCGAGAATCATTCACAACACAAATTGGAAAGCTTCCAATAATGGTGCGCTCAAAATACTGCCACTTGAACAAATTATCAAGAGAAGAATTAATGACAAAAGGGGAAGACCCTGAGGACATTGGTGGTTACTTTATATTGAATGGAAATGAACGTGTACTAATCATGGTTGAAGATTTAGTCTCAAACAGAATGTTTGTTGAGCGCTTGACAACAGGCCCAATAAAATTCTCTGCAAGAATATTCTCAGAAAAAGGGTCATATCGTGTTCCTCACTTAATAGAACAAAGCAAAGACGGAACAATAAATATTTCATTCACACGCTTGAAAAAAGTTCCAGTTATCTCTGTCATAAAAGCACTTGGAATAACAAAAGATTCAGACATCATGCAACACATTGACTTAGAAGAAATGCACGATGATCTTTTCATAAATTTATACAGCACAATCAACTTGAAAACAAAAGAAGATGCAATTGAATCATTAAGTAAGAAAATGGGAATAAGCCCAACACAAGAACAGCGTGCAGAAAAAACTCTTGAAAACTTGGATCGTTATTTGCTTCCTCATCTCGGTCTAACACCAGAAGACAGAATGAAAAAAGCAATCAACTTGTGTAAGATTGTAAAGAGATTCTTGTTAATAGCAAAAAAAGACCTTGGAAACCAGGACATTGACCATTACATGCACAAGCGCTTAAAGCTCTCAGGAGACCTTATGACAGACCTTTTTAGGGTTCACTTAAGATCCTTAATCAATGATATCATCTACAACTTCCAGCGTTTAGTAAAACGTACAAAGTTCACGTCACTCAATATTATTATACGTGACAAATTGCTGACGTCAAGAATTAACAGCGCAATGTCAACAGGCGTATGGGTTGGAGGAAGAAAAGGACTTTCACAAAACTTAGACAGAACAAATTACCTTTCATCCTTATCGCATTTACAAAGAGTTAATTCATTATTATCTTCGACACAAGAAAACTTTGAAGCTCGTGCACTGCATGCAACACACTGGGGAAGATTATGTGCAATTGAAACTCCAGAAGGAACATCCATTGGTTTGAGAAAGAACCTTGCATTGCTCTCAAGCATATCTCCTGACGATACAAGTGATGCTAAAACAATAAAATCCTTGAAAGGATTAGGATTGCTATCAGAGTGACAAAAACAAAAGCAGACGTCTACATGAGAGAAGTATTCATCGGGCAAGTAGAGTCAGCTGAAGAGTTCCTGAGCAAAGTAAAGGAAGAGAGGCGTCAAGGTAAGCTTCCAGAAACATTAAACATTTCACACAATAAAGATCTTAATGAAATAGTCATAGAAACATCAAAAGGACGTGCAAGACGCCCAGTTATCATTGTGCACAATGGAAAGAGCAAACTGACAGAAGAGCATACAAAGAACCTTCTCAGTAACAAGATAAAATGGGAAGACTTGATTAAAGAAGGAATACTTGAATACTTGGATGCAGCTGAAGAAGAAAATACATACATTGCATTAAATGAAGCAGACATCACTCCAAAACACACACATCTGGAAATAAGCCCAATGGTAATTCTTGGCCTAACAACATCGTTAGTTCCATTCTCAAACTTCGGACAGAGTGCACGTTTGAACAGAGGATCAAAAGCACAAAAGCAGTCTCTTGGTTTGTACGCTGCAAATTACTTGATCAGAATTGATACAGACTCAAACATCCTGCATTATCCTGCAAACCCAATTGTAAAAACATGCAACTCAGACCTGGCAGGACAGGAAAATCATCCAGCAGGCCAAAATGTTGTCATTGCTTTAATGAGTTATGAAGGTTATAACATGCAGGACTCTATTATTCTTAATAAGGGATCTCTCATGCGTGGACTTGCACGTTCAACATACTTCAGGCCATATGCAGTAGAGGAACTTCGTTACTCTGGTGGATTGACAGATCAAATATGCATCCCAGACAAAGAAGTCAAAGGATACAGAGCAGAGTCAGATTACAAAATGTTGGAAGAAGATGGAATAATACATCCTGAAGCATTAGTAACAGAAGAAGATGTAATGATTGGAAGAACTTCACCTCCAAGATTCTTGGGAGAAATAGATGAATTTAGTATCTCAGCAAACAAAATGAGAGACAGCTCAATAACAATCAAACCTGGAGAAAATGGAAAAGTTGACATGGTCCTCATCACAGAAAATGAAGAAGGAAACAAAATGGTACAGATAAGAATGCGCCACCAAAGAATTCCAGAAGTTGGTGATAAATTTGCTTCACGTCACGGACAGAAAGGAGTTGTCGGTCTTATCGTTCCACAGCAAGATATGCCATTCACAGTATCAGGAATAACACCTGACATCATCTTCTCACCTCACTCTATCCCTACGCGTATGACAATTTCGCACTTGATTGAATGCCTCGCAGGAAAAGTTGGAGCATTAAAGCTTGAAACAATTGAGGCTACTCCATTCGGACAGCAAACAGAAGGAGACTTCAGAAAAATGCTTGCAGAATTAGGATTCAGAGAAAATGGAACAGAAAGAATGATTAATGGAATTACGGGAGAAGAATTTGAAGCAAAAATATTCATCGGAAGCATGTACTACTTAAGATTGAAGTACATGGTAGCAAATAAACTCCACGCAAGAGCTGCAGGAAGAATCCAGTTGCTGACACGCCAGCCTATTGAAGGTCGTGCAAAGGGCGGAGGTTTGCGTTTAGGAGAAATGGAAAAAGACTGCTTTGTAGCTCACGGAGCATCATTATTACTCAAAGAAAGATTTGATTCAGACAGAACAATAGTTCCAATCTGCGAGTCTTGTGGACTAATTGCTGTTGATGATGTGTTCAGAAACAAGAAATTCTGCCACAGATGCGGTGGCAATGTCGAAATAAACAATGTAGAAATTTCATACGCATTCAAATTACTGATAGATGAAATAAGATCAATGGGTATACTCCCAAACATGCATACTAAAAACAAGTACTAAAAAATGACAGAAAAAATATACAAGAAAATAAGTGCAATAACATTTGGAATGCAAAGTCCTGAGTTTATTGAACAAACTTCAGCTGCAAAGATAGTTACTGCTGAGCTCTACGAAAAGGAGGGCTATCCAGTGGATGGCGGTTTGATGGATGTTCACTTGGGTGTTATCGATCCAGGTTTAAGATGTAAAACGTGTGGTGGAAAATTGAAGGAATGCATGGGTCACTTCGGACATATAGAATTAGCTCGCCCAGTAGTTCATATCAACTACGCAAATACAGTTTATAATATTCTCAGGAGCACGTGCGATGAATGTAACAAAATACTTATTGATGAAAAAAAATTAGAAACCTACAAGGAGCTTATGAAGAAAGCACAATCCAAAGGCAACGCAGATAGAATGCGCGCAATTGCAAAAGACCTTCTCTCAAAATCACGATTGATAAAGAAATGTCCTCATTGTAAGGCAAAGCAAAGCTCATTAAAGATAGAAAAGCCTACAACCTACGTTCTTGGCGACAAGAGGCTAAGCCCTATAGAAGTGCGTGCAAGGCTTGAAAAGATTAACAATGATGATGCATTTTTACTAGGAATTAACCCACAAACATCAAGACCAGAATGGATGATTCTAAGGATCCTTCCAATACCACCAGTAACAGTCAGGCCTTCTATCACCCTAGAAACTGGAGAGCGTTCAGAAGATGACTTGACGCACAAACTCGGAGACATTGTCAGAATTAATCAAAGATTATTTGAGAACATTAACGCAGGAGCTCCAGAAATGATTATTGAAGATCTTTGGGATCTTCTCCAATATCACATTACAACCTACATAGACAACACCATAACAAGTGTACCTCCAGCACGTCACAGATCTGGTCAAGAGTTAAAGACATTAACAGAAAGAATCAAGAGCAAAGAAGGAAGATTCCGTCATAATCTTGCAGGTAAACGTGTCAACTATGCAGCACGTACAGTCATCAGTCCTGATCCTTGTATTGGGTTCAACGAAGTAGGTATTCCTCAAAGCGTTGCAATGGAATTAACAATCCCAGAGCGTGTGACAGAATGGAACAAAGAGTGGTTAATCAAGAAAATAAAGAATGGTCCAAAGAAATATCCGGGGGCAAATTATGTTATCTGGCCTGATGGAAAAAAGAAAAAAATAACAGAAGAAACAATGGAGCAAATACTCCTAGAGATAATTCCTGGTTTTATTGTTGAGCGTCACATATTAAACGGCGATCAGTCATTATTCAACAGACAGCCAAGTCTGCACAGAATGAGCCTTATGTGTCATTTAGTCAAGGTTCTTCCTGGAAAATCTTTCAGAATGAACCCTTCTGTATGTAACCCTTACAACGCAGACTTTGATGGTGATGAAATGAACTTGCATATTCCTCAGACAGAAGAAGCAAGAGCAGAAGCTGAAGTTTTGATGGAAGTACAAACACAAATAATCACACCAAAAAATGGATATAATATCATTGGCTGTGTTGAAGACTCAGTTACAGGTTGCTTCTTGCTAACAAGTGCAAAAGAAGTTTCAAAAGCAGATGCTGTTGACTTACTAATCTCAATAGGTCTTGACAAAGTAAAATTCTCAAAAGATAAGGTTACAGGATCAGAAGTATTCAGCGCATTATTCCCTGAAGATTTCAACTTCATAAGAAAAGATAAGGAAGGAAACACAATTGTAAGAGTAAAGAATGGAAAACTTGAGCATGGAATAATTGACAAAAACACCATTGGAGAAAACAATGGAGAGCTTATCAGAGAATTCTACAGAAAGTACGGACAAAACAGGACAATTGTATTGCTAGGGCACATTTTCCAGCTTGGAATTAAAACCTTATTAAAGAAAGGCTTCACTACAGGACTTTCAGATACGGACTTGCCAGATGAGACTAAGAAAAAGGTTTCAGGTATGATCAAGCGCGCATACGAAAAAGTAGACGAATACATAAAAGAATACAAAGACAACAAGATAGAAATTCTTCCTGGAAAGACAATTCTCGAAACACTCGAAATAAGGGCTATGGAAGTCCTAAACAAAACAAGAACAGAAATTGGTAGTTTTGTCAAAGACTTCGCACCTGAAAATAATGCAACAATAATCATGGCAAAATCAGGAGCTAAAGGAAACATATTAAACTACACCCAAATGGCAGGTTGTATTGGCCAGCAGGCTCTCGGTGGAAAGCGAATTAATAGGGGATATAGAAAGAGAACGTTATCGTCTTTTAATGAAAATGATTTAGGCCCAGAGGCAAGAGGATTTGTAAAAAGTTCATTCAAGAGCGGGATAAATCCTGCAGAATTCTTCTTCCACGCAATGACAGGAAGGGACTCATTAATGGATACTGCATTGAGAACTCCTAAATCAGGTTATCTTTACAGAAGACTTGCAAATGCATTGCAGGATCTTAAAGTAGAATATGATCACACTGTAAGAAACGCATCAAAAGAAATTGTGCAGTTCAAGTATGGTGAAGACTCCATAGATGTTTCAAAATCAGAAGGCGGAAAAATCAGCGTGATAAATGCGCTTCATGAGGTCCTAGGAGAAAAGATGTAAGATGGAAGAATTGTACAAAGAATATACAAACAAGCTCTCAGGAAGAATAATTGAAGACTTGAAAGGAGAAGCAGCAAAAAGAAACATCACCAAAGCACAATTGCAAAAGGTTCTTGATTACTTAGTAGAGCAGTACGAAGCCTCAAAAATCGATCCTGGAGAGGCTATAGGCATCATTACAGCAGAATCCTTTGGAGAACCAGGTACACAGATGACATTAAATGTATTCCACTTTGCAGGTGTAGCTGAAGTATCGGTAACACAAGGTCTTCCTCGTTTAATTGAGATACTTGACGCAAGAAAAGCAATCAAGACGCCATCAATGGAGATTCACATAAAAAAAGAATTCAGCAAGAATCCAACTGAAGTGAGAAGGATTGCAGCACAAATAAAGGAAACATGTCTTGCAGAAATTTCTGATGAATTCAGCATCAACCTTACAAAGATGCAGCTTGATATCAAGATCAATAAAGGAAGAATGCGTGAAATAAAAGCAAAACCAGAAGAAGTCATAGAAAAAATAAATGAAGCCCATAAAGGAATCAAAGTAAAAGAAACAGAAGAAGGCTTCTCAGTTAAGATAGAAAATGCAGAAAATGAATTAATGGAGATGTACAAGTTAAAAGAAAAGTTAAAAGAAACATACATCAAAGGAGTAAAAGACGTTGCTCATGTTCTCCCAGTAAAAGATAGCACAGATTTTATGATTATCACTGCAGGTTCAAATCTTGCAGATGTCCTAAAGATTCCAGAAGTAGACGGAGCAAGAACAACAACAAACGACATACATGAAGTTGCAAAGGTTCTTGGTATAGAAGCAGGAAGGCAAACAATAATCAATGAAGCAGAAAAAGTAATTGAAGACCAAGGTCTTGATGTTGACATACGTCATATTCTATTTGTAGCAGACGCAATGTGCAGAACAGGCCATGTCAAGGGTATAACAAGATCAGGTATTACAGGTGAAAAGAAATCAGTTTTGGCAAGAGCTTCATTCGAAACTCCAATAGCACACTTAGTGAATGCCTCTCTCATTGGAGAAAGAGACGAATTAAATTCAGTAATAGAAAATGTCATGTTGAATCAGCCAGTTCCTCTTGGTACGGGGCTACCAGATCTAGTTGCAAAAATGGGTTCTGCCGCAACAATTAAAAAGACAGCTGCAGAAGAAAAGAAAGAGGAAAAGACATGAGCCTTGAAAAATTACAAACTGCAATGAAATCAAAGAAGCTAGTTTTCGGAGTGAGAGAAACAATAAAGAATATAAGAAATGCAAAGGCAAAAGTTGTTTTCCTTGCAAGCAATTGTGGTCAAGAAATAGAAGCAGACATAAACCATTATGCAAAGACTGCTGGTGTTGAAGTAATAAAGCTTGACAAGCCGCGAGCTGAAATTTCTGTTTTCTGCAAAAAAAATTTCCCAGTGAGCGTAATCAGTTATTAACATGAAGTTCAAACAAAAGCTGGATCTGAAGCTCATCGGTTACCTTTCCACCTTCGAAAAAATAACACGAACAAATGCTATAGACTTCTTTGAAAACAAAGGCCAATTGATTTTTTTGACAAAAGAGGGAACAATAAAACGGGCAGTTGGCAAGGGTGGAGCAAACATCAAAAAGCTCTCATACATGCTGAAAAGAACAATAAAAATCATCGAGCTAACAGAAGACCCAAAAAAGTTTCTGTTAAGCTTGATGTATCCAATAAAACCAGCAACAATAGAAACAACAAGCACAATAATAACAGTTCGTCTTAATTCTTCAGATGAAAAGGCTCGCGTTATTGGAAGGGCTTCTTCTAATATTGAGTTCATTAATTCACTCTTAGAGAGGCATTATGGGCTTAAAATGAGGATTGCATAAGTCGATAAAACACTATCAAAATATTTATAAATCAAGGTTAAAGAAAAATCTATACAATGTCAGGAAAATCACGTGGACTAGGGGCTGGAAATAAACTTTTTGCTAATCGAAGAAGGTTCAAATGGCACCAGCCGTTATACAAAAGAAAAAGACGGGGTTTATACTGGAAATCTAATCCATTAGGAAAATCATCGCAGGCAAAAGGCATTGTTCTAGAAAAACGTCAAGTTGAAGCCAAGCAGCCATGTTCAGGAATGAGAAAAACTGTTGTTGTCCAATTAACAAAGAACGGAAAAAAAATAGGAGTATTCGCTCCTGGAAACGAAGCTATCAAAAAAATAGATGAGCATGATGAAGTGATCGTTGAATGTATTGGCGGTTCACGTGGACGTTCAAAAGGTGACTTACCAGGAATTAGATGGCAGGTAATCAAGGTCAATGATCAATCTTTAGATGCATTACTAAAAGGAAGAATTGAGAAAGGTAGACGATGAAGCTGTTCAACGCATGGGAATTACAAGGGATCACATTAACAGACCTTTCTTTAAAATCAATGATTAACTTGCATCCACAATATGTTGCAAAGTCGCAAGGAAGAAATGCTTCTCGAAGATTTTACAGAAACAAAAACAGCATTGTTGAACGCATAATAACACACTTAATGGGTCCTGGTCACAGAGGAAAGAAACATTTACGATCATCCGGCCACTGTGGTGGAAAATACCTAACAGCATCAAAGATTGTAATTGAAACATTAAGATTAATTGAAAAAAAGATGAACGCGAACCCAGTGCAAATTCTTGTTACAGCGCTAGAAAACGCTGCTCCTCGCGAGGAAATCACAACTGTAGAGTATGGTGGTGCTCGTTATCCTCAAGCAGTCGACTGCTCTCCTCAAAGACGCATAGATCTCGCGATAAGGCTCATGGTTCAGGGTTCCTACCAAAGATCATTTGGAAAGAAAGTGAAAATGCATGAAGCACTCGCAGAAGAAATTATGGCTGCATTCAACTCTGACCAAAAAAGTGCAGCAATTGCAAAGAAGCTTGAAATGGAAAGAATGGCAGACGCTGCACGATAATTCTACTATAGAAAGAAAACAAGACCTTCCACGTGTAAAAAAAGAGAATGTTTTAACTCTAGAGGCGATTATAAAAAAATTTGATAAGGCTAGAATCAAGGAAATCAATAAAGATTTTTTAGATCGCTTGGATAAAGAAAATCCATGTCTACATGCGGCTATTACTGGAATGATAGAATCAATAGAAGAAATGTCAAGTGAATACGATAATCCAATTGAAAAGTCATGTTTTGATGCTATTAAAGATATTACCAAAAATTATTCAATTTTTACAGCATATATATTTTACGAGTCAATAAGAAGGGAACTTGAAGAAAGAAGAATGAATCGAGAGTATACTATCTAATTATTTCTTACCCAATCTTCTCTTTGTAATCCAGAGTAATAAGAGCAATTCTATTCCGACAACAACAACTCTCATAACCTTAGACATGTCGCTGAAATATCGCCCAGTGCTGTAAATGAGTAGTAATATTCCTGCAAACATGAATCCACTTCCAATAACTTCCATACCATAGAATAATCCAAATAATATTGCAACAACCGCTATTGGGGTTATTATAAAAAACAAGTTCCTGTTATACTTCTCATTCACCACATTGAAATCTCTGCTACAGAAGTTACATGACCTATACACTTGACATCCTTTGGTATCATACTCAAATTCAGCAAATCCTTTTTCTTGTTCGCAAGCGCGTGTTTCATTTTGATAGACAAAATAAGGATCTGAACATTGTGTTGTATTAATCCCAATAATTCCAGTTTTCTCAGGATAAGGGTGTGCATAATTTGTGCAAAAATCTTCATATTTTGGATTTGAATACACTGCATCAACAAATAATCCAACAAAAAGTGCAGCCATAACAGCAATGGCCAAGGCCATCAAAAGTTCTTTTGTTTTCATAAACATAAAACATGGTTATGGTTTATATTCTTTGTGTTTGGCAAGAAGTGCATTGTTGCATTTACAGGAATTAAATTAAGGCGAAATAGTGAATGTAATTGGTGGAGAAATATACTTTAATTGCTCTGGAAATTCCTGAATGCTTTGATTGACTGAAATAAACGCAAGACTAACATTCAAACCAACAATTCCAAGCTTATTGGGAATTGCCCATGACACTTCCCCATTTCCATCATTGTTCAAAAGACCAAAAGTATTACTCAGACCTATTTGTTGAGGATAATATAAAGAATAAATAAATGCGCCATCATAATTCAATGGAATAATTCTCCCATCACTTAATGGTATGCCTGGGCTTGTTCCTAAGGAAAGAACAGATCCATATGTTAGGCCATTGCTGTCTGGATGGCTAATCTTAAAGGTAATTGCATTGCCTATTTTAGGACTTCCAATAATTTCTATCGGCGTGAAAGATCGTTTATAATAAATTTCATAGTTGCCGTCTCTGTTTTCCTGCCAGACAACGTGAGCATTGTTGTTAGAATCTACAACTATTCCGGCTTGTGCTGAATAAGAGATGTCGTAAGTTAATCTTTTATCGGATGTCAAAACCAAACCATTATTGCTTACTTTCGCATACTTAATTTCGGAATTTGTTGCCGTTGGATTTGTCTGTCCACTAAAAGCAACAAGTACATCATTGTTGTGGTCAATAGCTATTGATGGAGTGTCTCCGCTAGCTAAGGAGGTACTATAAAGTATGCTTCCGTTTGTTGCTAGTTTTGCATATAAAACCGTATTTGGCGAAGAAACTTGGGTTTGATACCAAGTTATGTACGGATTTCCATTGCCATCAACAGCTATGTCCGATCCATAGGTTGAGTAGAAATAACCAGATGTACTCACCACAACATTGTCAGTTATATTAATTCCATTGTTATTTAACTTTTTATAATAAATGGTTTTTGCATCATAACCTTGGCAGCACAAGCTTTGAATAAAAGATAGATGGACGCTCCCCGAGTCATCAACATCAATAGAAGGTTTAGACGCGCCATTACTATAGGGGTTATTTACCGTTGCCACCTGTATTATAGAAGTCAAATTAATGCCATTATTATTTAATTTCTTATAAAGAATATAATTGCCTTCAGCCCATACAACATGTATATTATTACTCCCGTCAATAGCAATATCTGAATCACCTGCATAAGCAAGAGAAACAGGAATATCAGGACTAACACTCAACCCATTGTTATTCAATTTCTTATAATACAAATAATTTCCATCTGACCAAATACTATGCAAAAAGCCGTTACTATCAACGGCAATCTTGGGGTTTCCAGAATAAGACGGGTTAAATGTTAATCTGATATCAGAAGTTAAATTATTACCTATTGGACTTATCTTTTTATAATAAATTTCATTATTTCCATCTCTATCGTCTTGCCAGACAACATGCAAATTATTATTGGTATCAACTACAACAGAAGGATTCGCAGAAGAGCCAGCATCAAAAGTTAATCTTTTATCATTTATCCAATTACTAGGATTCCCCGCCATTGAAAATGCTTTTCTTGCGTTTATTCTCGGAAATGTCAATCCAGTAAGGCTGTCAAAAATCTGCTTTCCAGAGGATTTCATAATCTGTAAAACATCAAAAGCAGGCAAACTAGGATTTACCTGATACAGCAAAGCGGCCAATCCAGCAGCATGTGGAGCAGCCATTGATGTTCCCCCCAAATTTACAAAAGAGCCACCCAATCCAGTAGAAGTTATTTGCGCGCCAGGAGCAAGCAAATCTAAATTAGATGCCCTGTTGGTAAAACACGCAATCTTATCCGCTTCGGTTGTAAAATCAGTGCAAGCAGACCAAATTTGAAGACCAAGAGCAGCATCATAAGTTCCTCCGACAGAAACAACGTTTGGAGCGCATGCCGGATAAGAAATGCCATCTGTATAACCATTATTTCCAGAAGCAGCATCGATAAAAATTCCAGAATAAACAGCGTTTTGAATTGGCTGGCTTAAAATTGTAGGGCATGTTGCTTGAGTATAAGAGCCATCATCTCCTAAGCTCATGGTAATAACTTTAACATTAAATGGCTGCGCATAATTAACGCAAAAATCAATACCCGCTGCTATCGCGGAATAATCCGTAGAAGGATTTGAATTGCTAAATACTTTTATAGCAGCTATATTTGCTGCGGGCGCGATGCCTTTGTAAGTACTATCTGAAGAAGCAACAATTCCAGCAACGTGCGTCCCATGCCCATCTACATTTTCATCCATTGGATCAGGATCAACAGACCCGCTACATGACGGGCCATTGCAAAAATCATAACCCATAACAACCTTGCATCCTGGCCCAAAACATCCTCCCAACGAAGGATGGGTGTAATCAACACCAGTATCAATGACACAAACAGTCGCTCCTTGCCCAGTATATCCTAAAGACTCAACATCTGTTGCGTTAATTAAAGGCCTACTTTCAGACAAAAATAACCTTACAGTGCCATCTAAATATACCTTGTCTGCTAAATCACTTTCCATCAATTTGTCAAAACCATCTTCTGAAATAGCGCCTGCAAATCCATTAGTAACAACATATCTGTACTTTAAATTAAAATCATCTTCATCAAACAAAGAAAAAGCGTCATCTTGCAATTTCCTAATCTCTTTTCGCTTTTTGTCTAAATCCTTCTGATAATCATTAGTTGTTAATTTATTATTCTTCAACCAAACTATAACATCAGCATATTTCTGCTCTTCAAATTTTTTGCTAATCAATTCTCTGTCATCAACTACTTCAGGAATTAAAAAATTTTCATTTTTGCCTGCAAAAAATTTTTCTAAATTTATTGGCTCTTTAATTTCAGAATCAAATATAAACTTATTTTCCCTAGCAGCAAATGCTTGAATGCTCAAAATCAACCCAAAAACAACTGACAAAATAACCGTTAAAAAAACAAAAATTCTTCTATTGACCATTAAATCGCTTAATGCTTCAAATTTATAAGTTTTTCCCTATTTTATTAAGTTAATAAAGAAAAATTGTTAAATGAGACAAAAATGAGAATAATAGAATAATGGTCTATAAAATTTACAAACTGCGAGTTTGTTTTTAGTGCATCGAAGTTAAAGCGGCTAAAATAGCTAAAAAAATTTCGTTCTGATAAGTTCCAACAACGCAACAGTGTATATCTAAAGAAAGCTTTATAAATTGTTTTTTCAGGGTTTAAACAATGGCAAAAGATATGGTAGCAAGCGTAAAAGAGCTCATGAGAAAGCCAGACCAAATCAGAAACATCGCTATCTGTGCCCATATTGATTTTTTTTGAGAGATATCTCAAACGACAATAGCATGGAAAAACAACATTTAGCGACAATCTCCTATTAGGTGCTGGTATGCTTGCAGAAGAACATGCAGGTAAGCAGTTAGCACTCGACTTTCACGCAGATGAAATTGAAAGAGGAATCACCATTGACGCTGCAAGTGTTTCAATGGTTCATCATGTTAACGATAAAGATTTCCTTATCAACTTAATAGACACTCCTGGGCACGTTGACTTTGGTGGAGACGTAACAAGAGCAATGAGAGCAGTTGATGGTTGTATTGTTCTCTGTGACGCAGTTGAAGGAATCATGCCACAGACAGAAACAGTTCTTCGTCAAGCGTTAAGAGAGCATGTAAAACCAATTTTATTCATCAACAAAGTAGACCGTTTAATCAGAGAAGTTAAGTTAACACCTGAAGCAATGCAGGAAAGATTTGTAAAAATAATTGCAGCAGTAAATGTTCTCATTGCTAGACTAATTCCAGCAAGCCACAAGGGCGAATGGGTTGTTTCTGTTCAAGATGGCTCCGTATGTTTTGGTTCAGCGTTTCACAAATGGGCAATGAGTGTTGATTACATGAAACAAAAAAATCTCTCATTCAAAGATATCATTGAGCACTACAAAGACGCAAATGATGAAAATAAATACAAAGAACTTGCAAAAAAAGCCCCTCTTCACGAAGTTGTTCTTGGAGCTGTCGTTAAGCATCTTCCAAACCCAGTACAAGCGCAAAAATACAGAATTCCAAATATATGGCACGGAGACGTTGAATCTCCAGAAGGAAAATCAATTCTTAACTGCGACCCTGAGGGTGAACCAACATTTGTCTGCACAAAGATTGCAATTGACCCTCATATGGGAGAAGTAGCAGCGGGAAGAATGTTCTCAGGTACGTTCAAACCAGGAGAAGAAGCCTATCTCAATGGGGCTAAAAAAACAGTAAAAATTCAGCAAGTTTCAATCTACAAGGGCGCTCAAAGAGTCCAGATGGAGGAAGTCATTGGCGGTAACATCGTCGGAATGACAGGATTAAAAGGAATATTCGCAGGAGAAACAGTTTCAAGACATCCAATAACACCTTTCGAAGCAATCACACACATATTCGAACCAGTCGTGACAAAATCAATAGAAGCAGAAAAATCTGCAGACTTGCCAAAGCTAATTGAAGCATTAAAAAAAGTTTCAAAGGAAGATCCATCAATCAAAGTTGAAATAGACGAAAAGACAGGCGAGAATTTAATTCATGGAATGGGAGAGCTTCACTTAGAGATTATAGAAAACAGAATAAGAACAGAAAAAGGTGTTAATGTAAAAACTTCGCCTCCGATGGTTATCTACAGAGAATCAATTTCAAAAGCTTCTCCAAAAGTAGAGGGAAAATCTCCAAACAAGCACAACAAATTCTATTTTACAGTAGAACCTCTCGATAGTGTTTTTATGACAGCAATGAAAGAAGGAATAATAACAGAAGGCAGAATCAAAAAGACAGACAAAGTTTTATACAACAAACTTGAAGAAATGGGAGTTCCAGTAAAAGAAGGAAAGAAAATAAGAAATGTTTGTAATGGGAACATATTAATGGATGGTACAAGAGGTATTGTACATATTGGGGAAGTTCAGGAATTAGTCAATGATGGTTTCGACCAGGTAATGAAGCAAGGTCCTTTGGCAAAAGAGCCAAGCATTAATTTGAAAGTAACCCTGCTTGATACAAAGCTTCACGAAGATGCAATTCATAGAGGCCCTGCACAGGTTCTTCCAGCTGTAAGAATGGCTATTAAAGAAGCGATGCTTCAAGCTGGTCCAGTCATCTTTGAACCAATGCAAATCATCCAGATTGACGCTCCTCAGGAAAGCATGGGAGATATGTCTGGTTTAATTGCAAACAAACGTGGACAATTATTGGAAATGAACCAGGAAGGCGAACAAATAATTTTAAAAGCAAAACTCCCAGTAGCAGAAATGTTTGGTTTAAGCAATGAATTACGCTCAGCAACTTCAGGGCGTGGAAATTTCTTTTTAATAGGTCAAGACTATGAAAAACTTCCAAGAGATCTTCAAGAAAAAATAGTAAACTCTATTAGACAGAGAAAAGGATTAAAAGCCGAAGACTTGAAAGAAGAAGGAACAGAAGAATAATTCTCTAAAATATTCTTGGAAAAAATTAAACAGCATCAACAGCTCCTTTTGCATCAACAACACCATTACCATAGCAAGTTGCAGGTCCTATAGTAGTTATAGGAGCTTTGTCTACGGTTGAGAACAATGCTTGTTTCACTTGGCTAAGTGTCAAGTTGATGTAAGAGTATTGCTTCTTACCACTTCCTCCAAGAGCAACCTTACCCTCCTTGAGAGCTTGCGCTTTCATTAAAGCGATAGTACCAGCAACATGAGCTGATGCTGCAGAAGTTCCAACAACGGCAAAAGGACTCGCTGGATTAGTAGTAATAATCTTCCAACCAGGAGCTGAAATATCTAAGAGCTGATCGTCACAGGCGCTTAAACAAATAACTTGTTTTGATTGTATGGCTATAGGGTCTGCAGGTGGACCATCAGAACATTGCAAAATATTACCTGGAGAACCTAAATCGAAATCCTGCCATGTATGACTTGGAGTGATATCAGTACCACCATCATAAACAGCACCAACAGAAAGTGTGTTATCAAGAGCAGCAAGACTCTGTACACCTTCTTTCGTAAGATTCTTTACTGCATACACATTACCAGCAGGAACAACAACAGGAATAAGCTGTGCATTTGTTGCGCTTATCTTTTTCTTCGGAATAACATTAGCAGAATAAAAAATAATTTTGTAGGTACTCTTGATGTTCCCCTTACCTTTTATTGGAGATAACGTATCAGTGTAAAGATCAACATCGAAGTTATTTTTCTTTGCTTGCAAGAATGCAACCCCAACAAGTACAACATCTGCTCTCTGGTTAGCTTTGTTTTTTCCAAGACAATACTTCAAAGCTTTGTTAAGTTCACTTTTCTTAGGATCCAAATCAGAAAGTCGAACAATCATCAAACTTGCACCAGGCGCAACTCCGACTTTGCCAGTATCATACGAAGCAACAATTTCTGCCATAACAGTACCATGTCCTAATGTATCAGTAACATGCTCCAGAGCCCCATAGTCGCCTTTCACTTTTTTACCATCTGGTCCTATAATAGTTCCGCCAGCATTAAACGTGTGGAGTATTTCTTTTCCCTTGTAAGTATAATTAAGAGGTTTAGGAAGGTGTAAACCATAATTCAAACCAGAGTCAATAATACAAACAATAGCACCTTCACCAGTGTTATCATTTTGTAAAGGGTCTTGTACTAAATCTGCTTTAATTAAAGGGACACTTTGCGCTAATTGGTAATATCCTGTCTCATCAGGTTCAAAATCATCTTCGCTGTCATCATCTCCTTCGTTCTCATCATCTATTTCATCTTGAGATTGACAATCAGCAGGGCAAACATATTCATCTTCATAAAAGGAAGGTAGTGGTCCGCCAGGACTATTATATACATAGTCACATATACCATCGCCACAAAAAGGCTGTGGAATTGGCGCAGGTGGCGGTTCGCTCGGTGGTGGTGTTTGTTCGTCCTCTAAACAGCCTTGTGTTTCATAACGAACAACATTTTTCAAACCTTGAATAGTCTGTTCTGAAAGAGAATTAGGGAATGATCCCATGAAAAAAGATTCAAAAAAGTCTCCATTGGTTAATATTGCTACAATATCTGTTTCTTTAAGGCTAGTATCAGAAGCCAACTCACCGGGAGATTTGGAAGCAACAAAGGATGTTGCAAGAAAACCTTCATTAACATTACTATGGAAGTACTGGTCAAGAACAAAATTGTGTTTAAGCAGAGATCCTAAAACAAGCTTCTTACAAAAATTAGCATCAGAGGCATAGACATTTTCCTTAAAATGTACCATAAAGGTCGTTGATTTTTTAGGAAGAGGTTTTGCTGTGATGCCTTCTCTTCCCGTATTGATAGAATTAGACTGTATCTGGATTACTCCTCCGGTAACATCTCCAGGAATTTGTTGAGCATCGCTCGTTGAACGCAATGAAGAAAAAAAGACTGAAAGAAGAAGTAAAAAGGTGACAACAAAGACGAAATCACGCCGTGAAGTAGATTGTTGAACCACCCTCTTTTCCATAGGAATATGTCACTTTAAGAGGTATTTAAATTTATCGTTAAATTATGGAATGTACTGCACACAGGAAGCAACGACGACGACACTCGCTGATGCAATAGTAACGTCATAATCAAGATGGCAACCAGAATTGCCAGCAACATTATAGAAAGGAATAACAGAAAATCGTTGAATATTTCCAGTACCTGCACTAACATCTCCTCCGCAATTAAAGGGAATTTGACCTGCGGGGCAATTAACCTCAACAGACCCAGCTCCTACTCCTGTAGAAGCTAACACACAACTACTCGGGAAACAAACCTTGTTTGGAAATCCACTAACAACAGAAACATCAATACCATCACTTAAACAAGTACCTCCACCAGCATCCGTACAGACATCACCAGTTGCATTGATAGTGCCTGCTACATACAGTTTTGTTTGAGGTATTGTTGTTCCAATACCTACCCTGCCAGTTGCATCAACAGTAACATAATCATTCGTTCCTAAATTATTACTAATCTTAAATTTGCTCCCATCAGAAATATCGACGCCGAGAACATATTGTGATATTGATGGACCGCCAAGAGTAATTTTAGGATCGCCTGTTCCTGCACCTTGAGCGATAATTTGTATTTCTGAACCACCTGTACCTAAATTTTCAAGAGTCAATCCAACTGGCGTTGCTTTAGTTTTTTGAACATGAAGATCTATATTCGGCGATGCTGTTCCAATACCTACATACCCATTCTCTTTCAAACTCATAACTTCTTGGCCCGTATTTCCAGCCCAAAAACGTGCTCTGTCTGCATCAAAGCGTAAAGTTGCAACAGCGCTGTCTCCTTTTTCTAAGGACCACCCTTGAATATTAGCAACAAGACCAATGCGAATATTTCCATTGACATCGAGTTCACTCCCAGGCACAGATGTTTCAATACCAACAAACCCAGTACCAACAGGATCATAATAAATATTATTTCCATTTTGCAACCACACACTTGAGCCTACAGGCCAAGCAATTTTGCAATCCCCTGCTAGGCATATTTGGTCAGAATAAAGGGTGCCAATCAATCCTTGATCAGCATCAAGAATCCCAACCACATCTAAATTAACAAGAGGATTTGGTGTTGTTGTTCCAATACCAACACTTCCATTTTTAACACAGAGGTTATTGTCGCACACCTCTATTCCAGGATGTCCAGGATAAGGTACTTGTGCTAAAACAAAAGAGCTAAATAAAAAAATAATTATAAAAAAAACTAAGTATCGAATCATCATGCCTCTTTTTCTCTGGTCTACTTTACTTTGGGTATATTTAAATTTTTCTAACTTCATGGTTTGCCACAGCACAATTTATACGAAGAAAGTGGTTCATTGCAGGTTGCAACATGCGCATTAAACTGTGAGCCTCCTGCACCTTTGAAAGATAATATGCACTCATACGTTGGACCTAAAGAGCTACAAGATAAAACAGATAGTATTGATTTGCAAGTTATACCATCATAGCATACCTCCTGATACGCACTTGGTGGCGCTAACTCAGGAGGAGTAATATGTGCATTATTGCCATCTAAGGAGTCGACATACATCACACGATTAGTTCCGTCACAATTTCGATTAGCATCTTGAACTGCTAAGTTTTCAGTAACATTAAAACAAGTTCCACCACTAATTTGAGGCTTCTCGAGCGTAGCAACATGACTGTTAAACGTGGAAAATGCTTGAACAAGAGCATAACTATTGCTAACTGCACAAACTTCGTTTTCACAGAATAGATTACATCCATCACCATTAACCAAGTTAGCATCATCACATGCTTCGCCAACTTCAACAGCACCATTACCACAAACAGGACCACATGCTCCGCATACTCCTAAAGAACAACATTCTCCAGAATTACAATCATTGTCACTTTCGCATCCGCTACAAAATCCTCCATCAAGGCATATCCCTACAAGACATTCAGAATCTAAATTACATTGACAAAAACAGCCAAATTCACTCCCAACAGGGAAACATCCTTGTGTGCACGCTTTGACACCTTTGAAAGTGCATACGCCACTATCACATGCTTCTCCTGATGCACAATCTTCATTGACCGTACAAACTTCACATTGCTCGCCGCCAGTTACAAAGCCATCACCACATTCTTGAAAGACAATCTGCTGATTCTTTCCATCATTGAACATCGTAATATAATGAATGCCAGACGTATAAAAAAATTCAAGACTTCCACCAACAAAATATTCCATGATAAAAAGATCATTTTTTCCACCACCATAGGTGACATTAATTGCTTTGCATGTGGTAACAGCATCAACCTTACAATCAGCAAAGGCAACAGATTTTATGCCTCCAGGAATATTCACAACAACAGTATCAGAACTTCCAATGCCAAGATTGCTCAAGGATTCAACAGTATTATCTAACGTGTTAACAGCATCTGCCATGTAGGGTGTTTTTGTTTTGTCTTGAGAAGCAAAAAATAAAAGAGGTATGAGTAACACAAGAACAAATCCCGTCAGCAACAAATGTTCTACAGCGATCTGCGCTTTCCGAGCTACGAAAGACCCCCTCTTTTTTACATACATCTCATATACTTGAACCAACCTTCTTTAAAAATGTTTTTAAGCTCTCAAACAAATCAACAAGCCGCGCAAACCACGTAAAACGACACCACAACCTTTATAAAGCCTTTTTTGAATACTCAAACTACTTATAATAACGGAGAAAAAACAAAATGGCAAAAGAAAAACCACACATAAACGTTATCTTTGTAGGTCACGTAGACCATGGTAAATCTACTACCGTTGGTAGACTCATGTACGATTCAGGGAATGTCGATGAGCAGGCAATGAGAAAGCTCAAAGAAAAAGCTCAAGAATTAGGTAAGGCTGGATTTGAGTTTGCTTTTGTTATGGATAATTTAAAAGAAGAGCAGGAAAGAGGAGTTACAATCGACCTCTCCTACAGAAAATACGTGTGTCAAAAATACGAAGCAACAATCATTGATGCTCCAGGACACAAAGACTTTGTTAAAAATATGATTACAGGTTCCTCACAAGCTGATGTAGCTTTCTTAGTTGTAGCTGCAACAGAAGGTGTTATGGAACAAACAAAAGAACACTTATGGTTGTTAAAAACACTTGGTGTCGCTCAGGTTGCAGTTCTCGTAAATAAAATGGACGCAGTGAAATTCGATCAAGCGAAATTCAACCAAGTAAAGGAAGGAGTTACAAAGTTAATCAAGACTGCTGGTTACAATATAGACAAGGTTAAATTTATTCCAATTAGTGCATACCAAGGAGACAATGTGTTCAAGAAATCAACAAATATGCCTTGGTACACAGGTCCGACAGTCAACGAACAGATTGACTTGTTCGACATGCCAGACAAGCCAGTAAACTTGCCATTAAGACTTCCAATTCAGGATGTGTACAACATTTCAGGTATTGGAGTAGTTCCAGTTGGCAGAGTTGAAACGGGTAAGCTCAAGGTTGGACAAAAAGTAATATTCGTTCCAGGAAGAGAAGGTAAGGGTGTTACTGGTGAAGTGAAGAGCATTGAAATGCATCACGAACAGATAAATGAAGCAATTCCTGGGGACAATGTAGGTTTCAACGTGCGTGGTATTGCAAAGAAAGACATCGCTCGTGGTGATGTTCTTGGAGACATTGTAAATCCTCCAACAGTTGCAAGCGAATTTACAGCGAGAATAATGGTGCTTAATCACCCTACAGTTATCACTGTAGGATACACTCCTGTATTCCACATACACACTGCACAAGTGGCATGTCAGTTTGCTGAAATCAAGCAACAGCTCGATCCAACATCAGGTCAAGTTATCAAAGAGCATCCTGATACAATCAAAACAGGAGATGCTGCAGTTGTACTTATCAAACCAACCAAGCCGATTGTCATTGAAAGAGCTGCAGATATTCCACACATGTCAAAGTTTGCTATTAGAGACGCAGGTTCAACAGTAGCAGCTGGTATGTGTATTGATTTAGTCAAAAAGCCACTCGTATAAGAAGGGAAAATTTTCCTTTCTTTATTTCTTTTTATTCTAATATTCCAGAACCACTATAGATAGTTTCAAAATCAGACTGCCAAGGAAGTTCTCGGAACTTTTTCTCAAATTTTTTTATGTTATAATAAGTGCTTTCTGCAGGTGGTTGTCTGTGAACTGCCTCTTCTCTTGATTTTCCATCGAGTAAAGTCTCAAGAAATGTATTAAAAGGTATTAAATAATCCTTCCAATTTAATGTAGCTTGCGCGTGTAACATTTTTCCATCTTGTATATTCACTCTCTCTTTTGCAGTTGACCCTTCATATAAAATTTCTAAAGATTCATCAGTTCCAGTAAAACAACGTCTCACATCAATCTTTTCTTTTCCACTTCTTAATTCATATTCCTTGATAACCTGCCAAAGTGGAACTTGGCCAGCAAACATTTTTGGCACCCTACCACAATCTATTTCCTTCCAAACGTTTTGTTCTGGCAAGAACTCAGGGGGGATATGGTTGTTTTGAGCATACCCAAGATATCTTTGAAATCCTTCTAATGCATCTTGAAGATTGTCTGTTGAAACACTTTTTATCTCGAGAAATTCAGAATCACTTTTTGCGCTTATACCACCACAAACCTGATAATGAAATATTGCATCTCCTTCATCTAAATATGCTCTAAAATGAAGATACACTTTTTCACCTTTGTAAACAAGAGGGGTTTCCATCTCCCAGGTTTTTCTACCGCGTACCTGAGTAGGTTCTGTTTCTTCTAAACCGACACCAAAATGTTCAACAAGAGAAACAAGATGGCTTTCCACAACTGCAAGCTCTAGCTCCTCTTCTTTTGAAAAATGGGGCTGTTCATAAGGTTCAAAATATCGGCTCATTAAAAAAGAGTAAAAACATAGAGATTTATAAGAATTTATTGCCTAAGTTACAATGTCTTCCCAAAAACCTTTTAAACTCCTTTTATCAACTCTGTAAGAATGGCAAAAGCAAGAATAAACATAGCAAGCACAAATATAGCACAGCTGAATCAAATTTGCAAAGATATCGTGGAAATAGCAAAAACAACGAAGACCAAGATATCAGGCCCAATCCCATTACCAACACAAATTCTCAAGCACACGACAAGAAGAAGTCCTTGTGGAGACGGAAAAGCAACATGGGACAATTTCCAAATGAGAATTCACAAGAGATTAATCGACCTTGCAGATAATGAAAGAGCATTGAGATTCGTTATGCGTGTTCCAATTCCAAAAGAAGTCGATATTGAAATAGAGCTTCTTGAATAAATGTTCAAAAAATTAAGTTCTAAAAACTAGTGTTTACAGCACTCATAAAAAAATTGAGATAGAGGCACATAGAACAATCTCAGAAAATCTTTTTCTGCTTAAATTCGTAACCCGTACCTCTCAAGGAAACCCAAAAACATGATGAAGTAACTCTCAACATCATATCCTTCTCTTCGTAAAAGGTTTAACTCATTGGCAGCTTCAACTGCGTTACCGCCTTTGTCTTCTGTTTCACCTATCTTCAGTATCTTCACCAATAGTTTATCCCTCTTCTCTTCGTCGAGTGGTTTCACTTCGAGGCTACAGCATGGATGCATTTGTGGCCTCATCGTTTTACCCTACAGATTAAAAGACGAGTTTCTATTTAAACATTGCTAATATATTTAGTAAATTTTCTATAATGTATATAGTTGTTGAAGAAAATGATTTGATTTTGCGGTACAACATTTTTTTATAACTCATAAATTAAGAAAAAGAAATGATTTCTTATGAGTAATACTTAATCCAATGAAAAATAAACTCTTCGATGTGTCCTTCCTTTATTATCGATTCTCAGCATCTTCAAGCGACCAACTTCTTTTGTTGATTCTACATGGGTACCACCGTCCATCTGCCTGTCCACATTGCCTATAGCAACAATCCTCACTTCATCTCCAAGATTATCCAAAAAATCCTTCTTTGCCAGTCTGACTAACGATTCATCCTTTAAGGCATCTTCTTTTTTCATAAAAGAGACATCAATCTTAAGGTCTTTGGAAATTACATCATTTGCTTCTTTAAAGCATTTTTCCAGCAATTCTCTATCTAGATTTTCCATGTCCATATCTACTCGGGATTTATCAACATCAATATTGTTTCCGGTAATCAATGCTCCTGTCTCTCGCTCAATAATTCCTGTAAGAAGATGCATGGCTGTATGGCTTTTCATCAGGTTATACCTTCTCTCCCAGTTAATCTTTCCAATGACCTTATCCCCTTCTTTCAGCCCTTCACTCTGAATTTCATGGCTGATATCCTTTCCAAATTTCTTAACAAAAACAACAGAATATTCTTTTCCCTTGTTAAGAAGAACACCAGTATCATGAACTTGCCCTCCAGAAACAGCATAAAATGCTGTCTTATCTAAAACAATGTATTTTCCGTCTGTTACCTTTGTTACCGTAGCTTCAAATTCTCTAAGATAGGAATCTTTTAAGTACAAAGCCTCTGTCATTTTATGGCTTTTTTATGAAGATAAGACTTAAAAGGATTTGGATAGCAATTCTTCTAGGCCACGATCGCATAACCTGGTATTGCACAAAATAAAAGTCTAGGAAAAACTTAGGTTCTTATGTGTAAGCCTGGAAAAGCCAGAAGTACCAGCAAGCTTGGCCCGCAAGGGCATCCCGGTTCAAATCCGGGTCGTGGCGTCCCATTACATTTATCATAAAAAAGAAATATTTAAATAGTTTGTCATGGTAATATATGCATGCGCATTCTCAAGAGAAAAAAAGGAAAACAGGAATATTTCTACCTCCAGCATTCCTATAGGGAAGACGGAAGATTAATCACCAAAGAGAGATATTTGGGAAAAGCTGTCCCAGAGAATATTGAGCAAATCAAAGAGCAATTCAAGATAACCTGCCAACAAAACCTCTATAAAAAGTTGGAAAGCATAAAGAAACACTTTCAAGAAGAATGGAAAAAAGCTCCGAAGAGTGCACAAGAGAAAGAAAAAGAAGAGATTGCTATAGCTTTTACCTATAACACCAACGCCATTGAAGGCTCAACCATAACCTTAGAAGAAACAAGGGAGATTCTTCATGATAGAATAGCACCAAAAAAAAGATTAGATGATATTAAAGAAACAGAAGCTCACAGCAAGGTTTTTCTGCAAATGTTGAAAGAAAAAGAAGAACTAACAAACAATGTATTGCTAAGATGGCATAAAGAGATTTTCGGTGAAACAAAAGCAGACCTTGCTGGCAAGTTCAGAGACTACCTCGTTCGTGTTGGATCTTACATTGCTCCAGATTGGCAGGACGTAAAACATCTTATGAATGAATTTATAAAATTTCTAGAAAAAGAAGATATGAACCCAGTGGAATTAGCTGCACGAGCCCATTACAGATTTGAAAGCATTCATCCTTTTGGAGATGGGAACGGAAGAATAGGAAGATTACTCATGAACCACATTTTGTGGTATGGCAGTTATCCAATGCTTATCATTGAATACAAGAAAAGAGCATCGTACTATAAAGCCTTTAGAAATGGGGAGGAAGGTTTTGTCAATTATTTCTTAAGAAGATACCTTGCTGTTCATAAAAAGAAAATTAAAGTATAATGCCCATCTCTTGTTAAAATCACAAAAAGTACCTGAGTCTGGTCGTGGCGCTTTCATTTGCACTTACAAGTAGAATAAAGCTCTCCATTACTAGCAGTAAAATCTTCTGACTGACAAGTCTCTTCATCATCCGCACATTTTACTCCAGCAGTGCAGATATATCCTGCATAAATCACATAATCTTTTTTGACTGTAGTACCACGAGGATACCATTTTCCCTCATCATCAACTTTATACCATTGACACCCTGCAGGCCCATCTAAACCATCAAATTTATTCTGCGGTTGTTTAGACACAGAGTTAAGACCTTGACCTTCTCGAACAAAAAGTGTTTTCCCAGTAATAGTTGTTTGAAAAGCTGTAAACGCTATTGAGAACGTTATAATTGAGATTACGACAACTGCAAAACCTCTTTCCATAAATGATTATAGTGAATCTTGTTAAAAAGCTTTTTGGTAAGTGTTCTAAAAGCTATTTGAATATCTCTTCAACAAAAGGCAATCGTGTCCTATAACAATACAAAACAATGCCAGTCATGACAAAATTAGCCAAAGCCAATCCAAACAACAACCCGCCATCATGCTGCACAACAATGCCAAGTTTGGTTATGTGAAAATAAATTGCTCCAACCATCAATCCAAATCCTAACAAACCGCCAAAGATAACAGTTGCATTAAACAACAAACAGACTGCTGTAACCAATTCTAAAACCCCAATGATAATTCTCCCAGAAGGCTCCATTCCCAATGTTTCAAAGATGTAAACAGCTTCAGGTGCTGCAGTAAATTTAAACCATAAGGTCTGCAAGAATAGCAAAGCGGGAATAATTCTAAATACCCACAAAACGATTTTATTCATGCGTAAGCCAATTCTCCTTGTATTTATAAAGCATAAGGGAGTTGACAACTTGCAAAAGATTTTTATATAGAGCATATACAAAATATACTATTTCACGAGAGTCACGAGAGGAGGAATAACAAAATGGGAAGAAACGGAGACGATGTTTATTTTAGAGTTCCTGAACAACCAATTGTTGTAGAGGGTATAAGGAGAGAAGTTTTTTCTCTTATTGGGGCAGATCATGAAGTGGCTGCTTGTCTCGACCTTATAGGTCGCGTAAGTAAAAGAAGAGTGTACACAAACACATCCTTAGATGCTTTGATGGGAAAAGTTGTTGCACCAAACCCACAGGTAGTACCAGTGAATGCAGGAATGTTCCTTGCGAGATATCAAGGACGAACAAGAAAAGAACTGCAAGAAGGATTAGCGATTTCACCAAGTTTTGAAAGATATGGAAAAAGTAGAGTTATGATTATGTATTAAAAAAGTAAAGGGATCATATTGCAGATCCCTTTTTGAATCAGAAAACTTAACGTTTCCTTCTTCGGCTTGTTTTTGTTGCTCTCTTTGCAGTACGTCTTGTTTTTCGACCAACTGCTTTTCTAGCAACTCGTTTTCGTCTAACCATTTTTCCTCCGTTCACAAAATAATTTGTGCACGTTTATTGCAACAACACAACAAATATGTTATGTAATTACTATTTTACAATGTATATTTTAATTTATAAATGTTTGTATTTTGCAAATTGATAACAATGATGCGATATTCACAAAAATAAGTGCAAGATAGAAATAAAAACAAGTAATGTTTGATAATAACATGAAAGTGTTGTCAATCAAACAACCATTTGCAGAATTAATTGTGCAAGGAAAAAAGAAAATTGAGTTAAGAAAATGGAACACAAAATTTCGTGGTGAATTTCTTATTCATGCTTCAAAAACTCCAGATAAGAAAGCAATGCAAAGGTTCGATTTCTCAGATTTACCACTCGGAGCAATTATTGGCCAGGCTAGCCTTATTGGTGTGAAGCAGTATACAACAAAAAAAGAGCATAATAAAGATAGAGATTTGCATCTTGCAACATCATTCTGGGGAAACTATGGTTTTGTCTTAGAAAATCCAAAAAGAATAAAAGAAATCAAAGTGAATGGGAGATTAGGCTTCTGGGAATTTGAAGATTAAAAATGTTAAAGTTTAAGAATTTTTAAAGACAAAATAACAAATTAGACGCAAGGATCTTGGCCCATAGCTTCTTGTATCGCTTGATATCTTGGAGCTAAGGGATTACTCGCCGTGCTGACACAAGGTTGTTGGTCTTGCCATTCGAGCAAGCCCCACATTCCACTCTTCCAATTATAGTAAGCATCATTGTAAATGTTTTTGTACTGCACAAAGATCTGAATCCCATTATCGAACATGGCATGGAGATATTTCGTATAGAGCGGCTTCATGGCCGGATCATGCGTGGCGGCAATAAAAGCAGGGGGAGGATCGGCATAATTCACGCCATACAGATGGAGCCCACCTTCATAGGTAATTAAATCTACTCCATATTTATTCGTGACAATTTTCTGTGCTTGAATGTCTTGCACATCCTTCGTAATGTCGGCATCCAACGCATCCAGCACCTGCTGCACCGTTGCTCCCGGACCTAAATTAAGCGCCGCTCCTGCAATGTATGGTGCAATCGCAACAGAATTAACCTTTTCATTCGTAGGATTCAAATTGACCGATTGTCCACTGACATTCACAATGGGCGTCGTCTGCCATGACAACATCTCATCCGTCCAATAAGAATCGACCGATTGGCGCCCGAGGACATTGACCACGCGGGAAGACTGATTGCCAAACACTTGCCTAACAATTTTGAAAACTTGATTGGAACGGATGACCTGAAATTTCAAGGTGTTTCCTTGTTCTCCACTCTGGGGTTCAAATCCCAATGCAACTCCCTGATCCCAAGCATACTTATGAGCTGAAAATATACTGTTCCATACCTCGTTCGAGTACTCCAAGTAGACTTTTCGATCGGAATTCAACCGACCCAGAATCAGGGTCGCGAGATTTTGCACGTATGTATCATCCGCCACATACGGAACGTTCACCCAGAGATCTGCGCCGGGAACGGCGTTTACGATATCCACCATCCACTCATAGGCCATTCCGGACTGAAAATTATCAGAAGAAGATTGTGTGTAATAATCGGACAACCGGCGATTCTGCCAGAGAACAGTATTATCGTTGTTTACATTTAAGGTATCCAAAAAGCGAAGCACTTTGAAATTTTGTAATCGGCT
>OBEQ010352172.1_pt1 | contig 35922 bp, 31 predicted proteins | sample 1670901 | NCBI WGS metagenome assembly OBEQ01 (sample SAMEA104232315, study PRJEB22302) | groundwater metagenome | biome: forest; feature: aquifer; material: groundwater | place: USA | collected 2011-08-07 | depth 5.4 m | reverse complement strand
CATCCGAGAAGACATGCGTTCTTTCTCTTTTGGCACGCTTGTCGCCCTCATCTTCAATTTCACCCATTATCTCTTCAAGGATATTTTCCATGGTGACAAGTCCGACGATGTCGTTGGTGTCATTTTTTTTGTGGACAAGGTACATATGAGAACGTTCTTTCGTCATAAGACGGAATACGTGTCGCAGATTAAGTGTTTCGTCGACACGTGTGAGGGGTGAAACAAAATTCATTAACAATTCGTCACGATCATCGGAGTTAAGCACGCGCATCACATCGTTTGTGTGTACGTACCCCAGATAGTCGTTGGGATTTCCGTCATAAACCGGGAAACGAGAGAAACCTGATTGCGAGACATAGTATGCGATCTGAGCGACAGGAACCTGTCCGCTCAGTGCATCGATAGCATCCTTGTCGGTCATGATCGTGCCAACTGGAATATCATCAAATTCGAATATGTTTTCGATCATTTCTCTTTCGCGATGATCAATCTCGCCGTGCTCCAGCCCAAGATCAGACATAACGCGTATCTCTTCTTCTGTGACCGTACCATGTGTCACGCCATTTGTTGTGCGTTGCATAAGGTGCTCGATCCACACAAAGATCGCAGTGATCGGGTACAGTGCGATGTAAAAAAAGAAAATCGGAAAGGAAAGCGCTTGCGCGATCTTTTTGTTGTGGGTAATCGCAAGCGACTTTGGGAATACTTCACCAAAAAGGAGTACGGCGATAGTCGAGAGACCAGTTGCAACTCCAATGCTCCAGGTGCTGCTCTCGTTCATTGCCGTCATGGTTGCAAGAGAACCGACGGTGATATTCACAACCGTGTTCCCAAGGAGGAGAGTGACCAAGAGTCGATGCGGATCCCCTTTCAACCTCGCGATCATAGGTGCATTGTGCTCTTTCTTTTGCTGCATCAAACGTACTTGGCTAATACGAAGAGAAAATAACGCTGTTTCTGCTGCGGCAAACAGCGCAGAGAGCGCAATGAGAACAATAAAAATAATGAGGTACATAAAGGTACGGAGCGGTGCTACAGTGGAAGTGCCCGCAGATACGCACGAAACTCACTGCCAAGATCTTCTCGGAGAAGTGCGTAGGAGACCATCGCCTTCAGATAGTTGAGTGGATCCCCCGTGGTGAGCCACTCTCCATCTTCGACTTCTTCGACCATGAACTTCCCGCCACGCTTGATATATTCACTGATTGCATCCGTGACCCACAGTTCTCCCCCTTTACCGAGTTTTGTTTCCTTGAGTATTTCCACGATCTCAGGAGTAAGCACCATACGACCAAATTGAGCAAGTTGTGAGGGTGCTTTTTCAACGGAGGGTTTCTCGACAACGAATTCCATCTCTCTGGTGCGCGGTTTCAGCTTGACGATGCCGTAGCGATCTACCAGATGCTTGGGAACTTTTTGTACTCCGATGACCGGTGCGCCGTGTGCTTCATAATTTTCAATTAATTTTTTTGTGAACGGAGTTTTTGAAAGCACAAGGTCGTCTCCCCAAGCAAACACAAACGGTTCATCTTTTATAAGATTAGCGGCGGAAAGTATGGGTGTGCCATTCCCATAAGGTCCTTTCTGCCTCACATAAATAAAATTTGCCATCGAGGAGATCTTGCGGATCTCTGCGAGCTGCTTGAGTTTCCCGGAGGCCTCCAGAGCATGCTCGAGTTCGAACGAGCGATCAAAATGATCTTCGAGTGCTTTTTTGTCCCACTTTGTGACAAGAATGATGTCCTCAATGCCGGATGCGACCATCTCTTCGACAACGTATTGGATGATCGGCTTATCAACGATCGGAAGCATCTCTTTGGGCTGTGCTTTTGTTGCAGGTAGAAATCTTGTTCCACTTCCTGCAACTGCGATCACTCCTTTTCTAATTTTTACTCTTTTGTTAGCCTTCGTCTTCATGGTGTTGGCGCGGCTTTCTTGCGCTTTGGATGAACTCTTCTTCGAGATCAGTGCGTGCCGTGCGAATGAAGCGCTCTTCGATGTACCAGAGCGCCTCAAAAATAAAAAGCACGAGGAAAGTCACGTATGATGCGATGACATAAAGACCATATCCGCACGCAGCTCCGATGGCCGCAACAACCCAGAGTCCTGCAGCAGTGGTGAGACCCGTGAGTATTTGTCGTTGGACGAAGATAACACCTGCACCGAGGAACCCGATACCAACAACGATCTGTGATGCGACGCGGAGCGGATCAAAAACAAATGTCTCTGCATATTTCGTTGCAACGACACCTGACATGACAATAAAAAGACAGGCTCCTAATGAAACGAGTGCGTAGGTGCGCATTCCCGCGCGCTTCCCCACACGTGAACGTTCGGCGCCTATAGCAAGGCCGAGTACGACCGCAAAGGTGAGCCGCAAAATAAGATTCCAATCAGAGACGGCAAACATTTCCATTTCGTAGGATATTATACCAGAGAAAGCAAACCGATGGGAAGCCAAATCAGCTCGGTATGCTTTAGTTTGCTTGGATCGGACAAAGCTGCGCCCCCTCGTCCATGACAGAGTCGATCCGAGCTTTATTTAGCCCCATTCCCTCCAGGGGTTTAGGGTCTGCCAAAATATCACGACAAAGTACGACGCCACTCTGGAGTAAGGTGTTCTTGTGGATGTCAGTGAGCGTTGTGAGACATGTAATGGGGTGTGTCTGTGTTCTTTGAACAAGGTCTTGTAGTGTGTGACCCTTTGGATAATTCCATCCGGTGAGTGCAAGCCCCGCACAATTTCCATATTGTATTGCCTGCGAAGTAAAGCTCGTGTTCGTGATGAGCCATGCCTGTGTGTAGTACCCTACTCCGGCTGCAGTTTGCTCGATTTGCTTCTTTATGTCCTGAAAACGCGCATGAACATAGAGCGCAACCTTAACATCAGACTTTGTGTCGGGAGAATTGTGATATTTTGCCTCAACGAGAATTCGTTCTCCGGACTTCTCTGCGACAACGTCGACTTCATGCGGGACACATGCGCCCTTGATCATCATCCCCACCTGTGTGCGGTAGCCTTCTGCTTTCAATATCTCAGCAACAAAACGTTCAAAAGGAAACCCCGAAGGCCCGAGCTGAAGGATTGCCCTTTTCAAACTATATTGAGCCGCGACGGGTCTGCTGTAACGTTTCAAAAGTTCAAATGCGTGTTTATAGATATCACTTGTACGCAAACCGTCCCGGAGATCTTTTTCTGTATGTGCAACGATCTCTCGCACCATTTCATCGTCTGCCTGTGCGGCGCGAAGCGACCGGATCAGTTTTTCTCTGTCCCAAAGCTCCTTCTCACCGGAAGCTTTTATGATGTATACGTCGTCGAGCTTCGGATTTATCATTGCGCAGGTGTGGTTTTTTCAGAAGTATTCACCACCGCACCCTTCGGGTTTTGCCATGCTGTTTTTACAAGGCGGACAGGAAGCTCTTCTCCATTGAGCGTAAGACGTACCGCAGTGTCGCCTGGCGCATCATACACCTCTTCAAATGGGTAACTGGTGGTAATTTGTGCACACAACTTCAAGTCCAGCATGTTGTCTTTTGTGACGAGCGCAATAACTGCGATCCTTGAGTCTTTGGGATCAGGCGCAATGTTTATCTTCAGTGAAAAACATGAATGTGGGAGACGTATCTGTCCGTCGTAGCGGTGTACGCCGTCGTTGAATGCGTCATAGATTCGGATGGAATTTGTCACCGGTGGCGGTGGTATGTTTTCGGTGCTAGCGGGCACGAGCTCGAGCTGATAATACATATAGCCAAGTATTCCTCCGGAGATAAGCACTGCAAAAATTACGATCCATTTCATCATAAGGTGTACGTCAGTTTATGCTCATTTAATGGCCTTTAGTGTAACATCGAAGATAAGCGTTGCGTTGGGTGGAATAACTCCGCCGATACCACTTGCACCATAAGCAAGCTCTGGGGCGATAGTGAGCTTGCGCTCTTCACCAACTTTCATGCCCGCAAGACCAAGATCCCATCCGGGAATCACCTGCCCTATCCCAAGGGTAATTGTAAACGGTTCTCCGCGAGGAATGCTTGAATCAAAAACGGTCCCATCAACGAGTTTGCCGGTATAATCGACGGTGATTGATTGGCCTTTTTGCGCACCAGCCCCCGACCCTTCTTTTATAACTTCAATTGTTAATCCTTTTACTTGTTCTGGCATCGTAGTATGTTGAGCTGTTAAATTATTATTAAGTTGAGGGTCGTTTTGTGTATTTGCTGTCGTCGCTCCGTGCCCTGGAAATGCAGCATAGATAAGAACACCTGCCACAAGAATAGTGAGTACTATTGCACCGTCTTTGATAAGCATTCTCCTATCCATATGAATAGTATACCGCAAGGGGTTTTCTGCTGCCAGTCGCCTTGTGGGTAGCACCGCCTTGTATGTTCACAAGGAGCCTTATGCTAAAGAATTTTTGTTATAGTGCCACCACCAATGCATTTCTCTCTTGTATAAAAAACAAGTGATTGGCCAGTAGCTATTCCTGCTTCCGGAAGACCAAAAGTCACCTCAATACTCTTTTTTACCTTGTCGTAACGCCCCACCGTAACAGGTACAAGCTTTCCTCGGTAGCGTATGCGCGCACGTACATCCTCACTGAGGATTTCACCATCCGATATGATATTGAGCTCTGTAACGAGTACCGTGTTTATATGTTCTTCCGACGCTGATGAAGCGAGATGCGCCACAGTGATGGTATTTTTATCAATATCTTTTGCGATGACAAAATAGGGGGCCTCATCCGCAGATTTTTTTGTTGTCGTAAATCCGTGTCGCTGTCCGATCGTATAGAGCATTGCACCTTCATGTGTACCTACTACACTCCCTTCTTTATCAAGCACGTCGCCTTTTTCGGTCTTTAAATAATGTTTAAGAAAATCCGCCACATCAACAGGACCCATGAAGCATAATCCTTGGCTATCTTTCTTCTCAGCATTCGGCAGTCCGTATTTGCGAGCAAGATCACGCACTGCACTTTTCTCAAGGTGACCAACGGGAAATAATGTGCGCGCGAGTTGGTCTTGTGTAAGTGTCCAAAGAAAATACGATTGATCTTTTTCTTTATCTATTCCCGCATGGAGTTCATATTTACTAGGGACTAGTGACTGAGGGCTAGTGACTACTCTTGCGTAGTGCCCAGTTGCGACAAAATCAGCGTTATGTTTTTTTGCAAAATCAAGAAATGCGCCAAACTTCACGTATTTGTTGCACATCACGTCAGGATTTGGAACTCTTCCCGCACCGTATTCGCGAATCATGTAGTCAACAACTTCTTTTTTATATTCTTTTTCAAGGTCAAGGGTGAGAAAAGGAATACCGAGGTGAGCAGCAGCACGCATGGCATCGCGTCGTTCTTCCCTCCACGTGCACGGCAAAAAATCCGCCTGCCAGACTTTGATAAAAACCCCAATCACCTCATGGCCTTGTTCTTTGAGTAGTGCGGCTGAGACGGAGGAGTCCACTCCGCCACTCATTCCGACAAAAATCTTTTTCTTTTTCAATTGATCCATGTGCAAAGACATTATCACGCTCGACAGAGCATTTCAAGTATGGTAAAAATTGCTCAGTTAAAAGTTTTGTTGGAGGAACCAATGAATCGGTTTCATGCGATGTGGCAGGCAATCTGCAATTATTGCTCTGATGTGAAGGATGCATATCGTGAATTTCAAAAACCGAAATGGGTAAGCGAGGAAGAGTATTTTGCAGATGATGTCGAGCGCTTGGATCAGGAATCTCCAGGCTGGGATGATCCATTGCGTGTGCAAGATGCCATATATCGCCTTACATCGGGAATGAAACGAGAGGCAGTTGTATGCATTTACGGCGAAGAGACCGTGGCGAGCGCAGAGAAAGCACTTGAAGGACCGCAATGATGCGGTTTTTTCCTAGCTAACTTACTAGTTTCTTTGCCAGGATGTCTGCATCCCCTGCGCCAATAACAAGCATGACATCAAACTCATGAGCTTTTTCGCGCGCAAGCCTCTCGGCATCCTCCAGGTCTTTGCCGAAGACAATGTCAGCGCGGGAGTTTTTCTCGAGTACTTTGGCAATGACATCCTTCGAACTAATGGTGATTCCCTCTTCTCTTCCGGGAACATCGTAGATCTCCACAAGGAGCGTGTGTGGTATTTCTGCGATTACTTCAACAAAATGGTCGAATAATTTGATTGTTCTTTCTCTGTGGTGTGGACGAAAGATCGTGAGCATGCGTTTGCCAAAGTAGCGTCCGCGAGCAGCATCTACGACCGCCTTGAGCGCAGTCGGATGATGTGCATAATCGGAAACGATCGTAACTTCATTTTCACCCTCGGTCATTGTTCCCACAACCTCAAATCGCCTCCCTACCCCAACAAATGAATCAAGTACTGGCTGGATCTTTTCGATCTTTCCTCCGTATGCGAGATAAGTCGCAACGGCAGCGAGAATATTATAAATATTGTAGAGCCCAGGGAGCTTTGTCGTGAACGTTCCAAGTGCAGTATCCTTCCATACAAGTTCAAAGGTTTGCTCGCTCTCTGTGCTTTTGAGATCCCGTGCGTAGAGGTCGGCACCTCCGCCGATACCAAAACGCACAACGATCGCATCAAAGTCCCGCGTGATGTCGCGGATATTCGCGTCGTCGTTGTTGATGATCAGTAAGTCTTCGCCGCGTAATTTTCCGATATACTCAAGAAATGCATCCTTCACGTCAGCAAGATCGGTGTAGTAATCAGGGTGATCAAGCTCAAGATTCGTAAGCACAATTGCTTGCGGAGTAAGATTGAGCATGTTGCGTCGATACTCACACGCCTCAACGATAAAAACGTCACCATTGCCCAAGCGCAAATTGTGATCGTCCCACTCGGGGACTTCCGCACCCACAATGACCGAAGGATCGAGCCCGCCCGCAACGAATAACTTTCCTGTAAGAGCAGTTGTCGTCGATTTGCCATGCGTTCCCGATATTGCGATGGTGTTGTACGGTTCCGTCACGAGCGCTAATGCTTCGGGGTAAGAAAGTTCCACGATCCCAAATAGTTTTCCTGCCAAACGCTCAAGGTTCGACTCAGGGACTGCAGGCGAATAGACGATGAGATCAGCATCGGGTGGTACATGTTCAGCACTCTCTCCTTCAAAATATTCACCAAATGGGAGTGTTTCGCGTGCGGGTAATTTGACATCCGATCCCGACACAAGGATGCCGCGATGCGCAAAGTAACGCAGTATTGCAGAAACACCTATTCCCCCAACACCGATAAAGTGCACCTTGCGTAGATTGCCAACATCGATTTGCATTTACCTACACTATCGTATTTTTAGAGATTTCGCCAACAATGAGTCGGAAGGCTCATTTTAGATATTTTGCCTTATTCAACTTATGTTCATTAAAGGTCTTTGCATAATGCATTACGGAATCTTTGTCGGAGAGATAGTAAAGATATGTGGTCGTTGCGGGGTGCATTGCCGCATCTAGGGCATCGAGGCCCGGATTTCCGATGGGGGTCGGAGGTAGTCCTTTGTTGCGATAGGTGTTATACGGCGAGTCACTATTGAGGTCGTCAAGGGAAAGCTGCAGTGACCCCTTGCCCATTGTGTATACAAAAGGTGCGTCAACTTGAAGCCGCATTCCAATGAAAAGTCTTTGCCACAAGATCTGCGCCACCATTCTTCTGTCGAGTGCGGTTACCGCCTCTCCTTCGATTATTGATGCCATTGTCACCACGTCGCTCCAATTTTTTTTCTTTGAAAGTGCTTCCGCCTTCAATGCTGCAGTTTTTTTTACAAAATTATCTTCAAGTGTGCTTTCGATCGGACCACTCGTTGCCGTCGAATAGAAAAAATATGTATCGGGAAAGAGATATCCTTCTTTGCCGTCGGCCTCGTTTAGGAAGGCGCTACTGTCGAATTGAGGAATTTCCCGTGCGATCGTTGCTGACATTTCTTTTATCGTGATCCCCTCAGGAAGTGTGATCTTTTTTATTTCGATCCCGTGTTCCCCGAGAGCGAGTCGGTGCGCTACTTCAAAAACTGAGAGAGGTTGCTTGAAAAGATACATTCCCGCAGAAACGTTTTTTTCCTTACCCTCATGGGCTACCAATAAACTGAAATAGAGCGGCGAGCGAATGATCGACTTCTCTTGAAGTAGTTTGCCGATAGATTGCAAAGAATATCCTGCCGGTATCTCAAGAAGTGTCTCGGCTGCAAAACTTGCAGGAGCGGTTGTAAGGATATAACACCAATACGACAGGCCGAAGAAAACCGCCAGAAATAAAAACGGAAAAAACAACAGGCGCGAGGAATGCTTCTTATCACTCACTTCGAGTGATACTACAAAATCATTATTTCTCTGTTCGTCCATATATTCGTTTTGATTTGCCTTGCCTCATAGCTTCTCACGATCCATTTGTCATATGGGTAAATTGGGAGGAGGTTCTCCTTTGCGCGATTCGATGCGTGTGAATGTTGGAGTCTCTGCAACACCACCAGGGAAATGATATATGGTTGCCAATTCTTCAGCATTAAGCACAAAAGGCTTTTTCTTGTATGGCGCATAAAAATATGAGCGGCGAACATATGCATTGAACATTTTCTTTTTTTTGCGACTGAGGCGTATGTTGCGAAAATCGCTCCAGGGAAAGTCCATTACTGTTTTATTCACCGACCTAAATCCATTGAGGTCAAAAGAATTGTACTGACTAAATGCATCCACAATGCCGGAAATGTTCGTGGAATCAAAAAACTCTTTCTTAGCGATATAAATAGAACGGATACCGGTATCAAATCCTGGCTTGCCAAGAGAGCGCTCAATGGCATGCACAACTTCACTCTCACGTTTTGTGGCTTTGAAAAAACCAAATTCACCGGAGTATTTTTCTTGTAACGCCTTGATGACGCGCTTCCCTTCTGTTTTCCAGTCGTGGTGCTGAAACCATGTTCCAGGTGTCTTGAAACGCTCAGTGGTTGCTTGGACAAGTATCTGAATCCACATCTGTTGTCCGCGTCCGATACTTCCCATGAATTCGATGAGTGAGGTTATCGGGTCACTCTTATTCTCTTCCTTCACCATTGTAGAGTCGAGTCCATAGTCGACATATGTTTTGATCGGATATGGGTCGGGCATGGTGAGCTTATATTCTGTCCCCCACATGGTCCAGTCATCTTTTTCATGAATATAGGGAGCAAGAGAGATATAATCCGGGACTTCATGTACTTCAATATCCGGATACTGGGCATAGACATGCGACTCGATCAATTTTTTAAACTTTGCGGGGGTGCGAATATAAAACTTCACATGCCCTTCGAATGAGACGATCTCGAGTGAAAACCAGGGTTTAACATATCCTTCCCACCATGTCTCGAACCAGTCACCTGTCTTTGCTTGATATAACGACGCGAGCACAAGTTCCATCGCAATCGGTGTCTTCTCGATGATGCGGGGTAGCTTGATCTCAAGCATCACGAATTCATAGTTTTTACGGATGAATTTCATGCGGACATATTCAAGCCATAAATGTTGGGCGAGCCACACAAAAAGCACTGGGCCCCAAATAAACGCAGTGTAATAAACAAAGTGATATTGCTGTAAGACCAGTTGAAAGAATGGACTATCGACCAACTGCTGATATTGAGCGAACATAGAACAATTATATGCGATTCGGATGAAAGTATAAAGTCGTAAGTAAATGCGAGGTGTAGCAAAAGTGAAAATGAGATATTATTGGGTGTATGAGTCATACTCGGCACCGCTCACCGCTCGCACTTCCACGAAGTCACGGGCCTGATATCTACTGCATCGATATCGGGAATGGAAAAATAAAAAATATCGATGCCGCAGTCTTTCATGCACAGCATCATATCGACAATTCCATCAGAATCCTCAATAGCGAGTATGCATTCATCGATACGAGGCTTCCTTTTTTCACACATTTCAATATGGAATTTTCCGGTCATATTGTCGGAGCGCGGATGATCCTTCCGCGCATTTTGAAGCAAGGCCACTACCGCGCCCCGGGAGATGAGGAACTACCAATACTTTCAATAAAAAATATCATTGTCGGTACGGTAATCTCCAAGCGCGAACATGTTCCCTACCGCTCCCTTCATGATGAAGTTTTTGAATACTCAATGCGGCATATCAAAAATATCGACCAGCTCAAGCGTGCGATTTTGAAAAGATATTCCGTGAGTATGCCTGACCTCAGTGATGACGAAATATTAAAACGTGGGGTGGGAATCACCACGCTGCGACTGGAAGGGCTGTTTGAAGAAAATAAAGAGTATAAAAAAACACCCGATCTGCTGTAACACAGTCGGGCGTCAAAAAAGCCTTGTTATTCGAAGAACGCGGAGATCACTCCTGCGACATTGCCAGTTGCATCCTGAATGGGCGTGGTTGTTTTCAGTCCGGCTTTGATCCACGGAAGCGCAGCATCAAGGTCTGCGGCAACAGCGGCAAGAAGGTACGCAAGGACATCGCGCTCGTAAATACCCAAGACGACTCCCAGCTTGTTCGCAATCGGCTCAACTTCCGGCGACGGCAGGTTGGGGATATACGAAACTGCCGGTATCCCAAGCTGCGCCGCTTGTTCGAGCGTAAGCGTCTTCACGCCGATCACGAGATCAGAGGCAAGGTGTGGTTTCGGTATTCCGCCATGCCCAACTTTGTCGAAGTGTGCGGATGGGCAACACTCTTTGATAAGTCGTTGTACGGTTTCACCCGAAAAGCTTGGTTTGACACGCACGATCACCTCAATCTCATGAGAAGGATAGCAGAGCTTTCCTTCCTGCATCAACTTGAGAAATTCGGCAAGCACATCCGCTTCTTTGCTGCCGTACCACTCACGCGCACCCTCGTGGTCTTCGAGCGGATTGTCCAGCTCAGCGCCGACCATCCATGTCACAACAAACGCTTCGTCGGAAATGCCGAAATGTTGTCGTACCTCTTTGCGGTATTGATCTCGTCCCGCAAGCGAGCTCATGAGCGTGTCATCGTAGGAGTTGCCTGTGACCACAACTTGGTCTTCGGTAAATCCCGCAGCGAGCAATCGCTCGCGAGAGATCTCATCCATCACGGCGATCTTCGTGACATTCCGATAGATCGGAATATCGCGGTCGCCATACTGATCGAGCCAACCGTGTGGCCAGCTTTCGACGAAGGCGACAACGGGGATGCCGAGTCGCACTGCTTCCTCGATCGCTGTCTTTTCTGATCCACCATCACTGGCTGAAACTCCGACGAAAACGCAGTCTGGAGATTCTGCTCGCAAGAGAGCGGACATTTTGATCTGTCCATCAAAGGCGTCCCAGCGTGGGTATTGACCGAGCGCGATGAACGAAAATCCTGCCTCAGCGAGAGCTGTGAACGTCGGCGATGAAGTTGATGCTGCGGTGATCACCGTATGCCCGTCATCTTGCAGACGCTTGAGTACCGGAATCGCAGCCTGTGTGCTGCCGATGTCGCGATTGGTAAAGAAAACTTTTCCCACGTATTACTCCATACGGTTGGTTGTGAAAACAGGAAATACTCCCGTGCTTACTATCTGAATACTATCTACCTCATTTTTTCTGTTTTGTCAATTTTTTACCGACAGAGAAAATCCCCAAAATTCATTTCGGGGATTTTCTTCTACTTACTACCTTCTACCTACTATGTACTGTATTTACGCTACTGCGTACTTCCCTTCTTTGTTCTTTTTGAAGTACTTTGGGTTCTGGAGGTTGACGAGGATGGTGTTGGGCTTCACATAGCGCTCACGCATGACCTTTTCGACGATATCTTCTTTGGTCATTGCACCGTGCTTCTTGATCACCTCGGCGATCACATCACGGACGACTCCGGTTGAATAACCCCACTCAGAGAGTGCGTAAAGACCGCGTCCGACCAGTACAAAGCGCTTATCCTTGATGAGCTCATTGTGTGTTGTTGCAACATGTGCGCGCTTGTCGAAATGCTCTCCAATCGCGTTGGCGACTTCGGTGAAATGCATTGGGGAGCCGTGCTTGCGTAATACCAAGAATGCGTAGTCGCGTACACCGCGTGCAGACACATTGGGAGAAGAGGCCATACCCCACTCACCAAGAGGGTTCTTGCCGATTCTCTTTGAGAGCGAGAGCCAGCGCTTCAATATTTCTTCGTTCTTGTATTCTTCGGATACTTCTCGGAGGTGAGTGAGAAAGAGTTCCACCATCTTTGATTCTTCGATGAGTTGATTGTCATCGAGTGAGGCGTAGAGTTTGCGGAGGGATTCGTGCACGCTGTCTGCGGTCGCCTGATCGACGCTCCAGCGGTGTGCAAAGTCGTCGTCTTCCTTGTGCTTGACGAAAAGGTCGCCGAGAACAAGCAAGAAATGCACGTGGTTTTGCAAACCTTTGTCAGAAGACATTTCAGAAAGAAATGTATGTTCCGGTACAAGCGAGCCCATGCCCATCATGACGGAACGCAGCTCCTCGAACGCGGCCTTCTCTTCTTTGAAGGCATCCGACTTGCGGATGGTCGAGAGTGCGAAATTCTCGATCTGTCGCACGCGCTCACGAGTGATACCGTAGGTCTCACCGATCGCCTCGAGCGTCATTTTCTTTGTCTCGCCAGCGAGACCATAGCGCTTGGTGATGACATCAGCAGCACGCCTCGGGAGAACCGAGAGGAAATGCTTTGTCACCACTTTTGGCTTGAACGTAATTGTTGCCGTGCTCATAAAATAAAAAATAATTAACTGACCTTATCAGGGGTCTAAATGTTCGGTATTGACAGTTTCCCTCCAATACTCGGTTATTTATAGTTCTAGCACCCTGAGGATTAATGTCAAGCCTTTTTTATATGTTTGTGGATTACCAAAAAAGCCTTAATACATAAGGCTTTTCTAGGGAACGCTTTTCCATAAAAAAAGTTATACAACAATGTTTATGATCTTTTCAGGGACATAGATCACTTTTTTTGCAGGCTTGCCGTCAAGCCACTTTTGTATGTTCGGACGCGCAAGTGCGATAGATTTCACACTCTCTTCATTTGTATTTCTCTCAATTTCAAACGTGTCGCGCAGTTTTCCGTTGACCTGAACGGCGATGATCGCCGTGTCGGTAATTATTTTTACAGGGTCAAATACGGGCCATGATTCATGGTAAAGAAATGTTTCATTACCGAGATCACTCCAGAGCTCCTGACTCATATGCGGTGCGAACGGCGCAATAAGTAAGAGCAGTTCTTCGTATGATTTTTTTGACACGTGTTCAAATGTTTCAAGATGGTTCACATAGATCATCAGGGAAGAGATCGCTGTGTTGAAATTAAATCCCTCAATATCCTCTCCGACCTTTTTGATCGTTTGATGGAGAAGTATTTCTGTTGATTTATCTATCGCCGCCTCTCTGCTCACCTTTTCTCGCATCCGCCACACACGTTCAACAAAACGGCGTGCGCCAACAAGGTTGTCTGTAGACCAGGCGATTGCTTGCCCGAATGGTCCCATAAACATTTCATAGATCCGCAGCGAATCCGCACCAAATGTTTCGATAATGTCGTCTGGGTTGATCACATTACCAAGTCGCTTGCTCATTTTCACCCCTCCTTCGCCCAAGACGAGCCCGACCCCTCTTCGGCGCCTGAAGGGCTCTATTGCGGAGACAACACCGATGTCATAGAGGAATTTGTGCCAAAAACGCGCGTAGATAAGATGACGCGTTACATGCTCGGCACCGCCGACGTAGACATTGACGGGTGACCAGCATTTTTCTTTCTCTTTCCCAACGAGCGCAGCATCATTGTGCGGATCCATAAAACGCAGATAGTACCACGACGAACCGGCCCATTGCGGCATCGTATTCGTCTCGCGTCGAAATGTTTTTGTTTTCTTGTCATCGGGCGCATCCTCTTGCGTGGCGTGCTTAAAAGTTCCCTCTTCGGTGATGTACCCTTCAACATTCACCCATTCGCTAATCTCGGCGAGCGGAGACTCTCCTGTGCCTGTCGGTGCGTATGACTCTACTTCGGGTAACACAACCGGGAGATCTGATTCATCAACGGGATACACTTTCCCATTTTCGTCATGGACGATAGGTATTGGTTCTCCCCAATAGCGCTGGCGTGAAAACACCCAATCTTTCAGACGGTATTGCTTTGCCATTTTTCCGCCGACAGACTCAGTGATCTTTTTCTTCGCTTCTCGACTTTCTATGTTGTCAAACTTTTGCGAATTGATCAAAGTTCCTTCTCCTGTGTACAAGACTATCTCTTCCGGATGCTTAATAACCTCTTTTATCGGTAAATTATATTTTTGTGCGAAATCATTATCTCGCTCATCATGCGCGGGGACTGCCATAATAGCTCCTGTGCCGTAGCCCGAGAGAACGTAGTTGGCGATCCATACGGAGATCTTTTCGCCATTTGCAGGATTCGTAGCAAAAATACCCGTATCAATACCTTTCTTTTCTGTGACCTCGGCAAACTTTATCTCACGTTCTTTTTCTTCGGCAAGCGTGTCGGCAATAAATCTTTTTATTTCTTCTGTTGTCTGCCACCCCACCTCAAGCCATTTTTTTGCAAGTTCAGCCGAGATCGCAAGATACGTTGCGCCAAAAAGTGTGTCGGGGCGTGTGGTAAATACCTTTACTTTATGTTTGCCGTCTTCTTGTCCGCTTATTCCTGAAAGTGCAAATTCTATCTCGGCACCTTCACTTCGTCCGATCCAATTGCGTTGCGCTTCTTTTACAGCGAGAGGCCATTCATCAAGTGTGTCAAGATCATCGATCAGGCGGTCCGCGTACTCCGTGATACGTAGTGTCCATTGTCGCATAGGCCTCTTTTCTACTTGTGTTCCGCAACGCTCACACTTGCCCCCCTCGAGGTCTTCGTTCGCGAGCCCCGTCTGGCAGGTGGGACACCAATTGATCGGCTCAAATGACTCGAACGCCAAGCCCTTATGGAACATCTGGAGAAATACCCACTGTGTCCATTTATAAAAACCGGGGTCCGTAGTATTGATCTCTCTCTCCCAGTCATAGGAAAGACCGACGCGTGTCATCTGTTCCTTGTAGCGTTCCGTATTTTTTTTGACCGATGCAGAAGGATGCACTTTATTTTTGATGGCGAACTGCTCTGCGGGCAAGCCGAAAGCATCCCAACCACTCGGATGGAGTACGTCGTAGCCTTGCATGCGCTTCATGCGCGCATAAATGTCGCTCGCTGTATAGATACGCGTGTGTCCGGTATGAAGCCCTTCTCCTGAGGGGTAAGGGAACTCATCAAGCACATAGCATTTGGGATCCGTAGAACCTTCTTTTGTTTTGTAGATATTCTCCGAAAGCCAGCGTTTTTGCCATTTCTCCTCTATTTCTTTATGGTTGTATTCCCGCATAAGCCTTTATGATAGCCATAAATATAAGTGCGCGCAACAGCCATAGACATTATGGTAGAAAAGTGATATAATCCCTAGAGTTTGATTTGCTCGGTTCCCTGTCATTTTCTCATTTTCTTCGAAAGGAAAATCATGCAACACATACTTGCACTGCTTCCCATCGCTGCGGTGATCCTCTGCGCGCTGCTTGCGCTGCGACTGACGCCTCGCGCTGCGTGGAAGAAGATCGATGTGGCCAGTACTGGCACGCTCGAGGACTATGCCGAGACGATCGCCGATCGACTGAAAAGCGATCCGTACTACACCCCCATCCGCTAGGAGAAGCGCGTGCGCACTCCTCCGATCAATTTCATTGAGTGGTTGACGGTATCACTCATTCCAAGCATTTTCCACATCGCCCCCCTCCCCTTGCTCGCAGCAACCGTGTCTGCGGTGCTTGCAATAACGTTTACGGGGTATTTGATTGTCTGTGCTGTATGTCTTGTTATCGTCATCCCCTGGTTTGCGTATGACCTGAGAAACACGACGCCGGAGCCATATCAAGATTGAGCCAGACCAAAAGGCCGCGCAATGCGCTGGCCTTTTCATTTACCTTTTTGTAAAAAATTTAAATTTTAAATTCAATAACATCCCCATCTTGTACGACATACTCTTTTCCTTCCATTTTCAACAGTCCCTTTTCGCGAGCGGCCCCATATGAACCAGCGTCGAGCAGTGTCTTCCAGTTGATCACCTCAGCACGGATGAACTTTTCTTTAAAATCCGTATGGATCGCCATGCCGGCGACAGGAGCGGTTGAAAGTTTTTTCACTGTCCATGCACGGGTCTCATCCTCACCCGTGGTAAAATAGGTCATGAGGCCCAAGAGATCGTATGACGCAACGATGAGCTCGTTGACGCCGTCCCCCTCTGCGCCCAGCTCACGCGCAAACATCGTCTTTTCTTCTCCTTCAAACTCACTGAGCTCTTCTTCGATCTTTGCATCAACGACTACATAGTGGTCTCCGCGTTCTTTGAAAAATGCAATGAGTTTTTGATAACGCTCGTCGTTCATTTCATCGAGATTTTTTCCTCCTGCTTTTTTATTCAAAATATACAAAATGGGTTTCATGGTCAGAAGGTGGAGTGACATGATCGAAACACGTTCATCAAGGTCAAGACTTGCGGTGTTCGCCATTGCTTCTCTCTCTAATACCATGAGCACCTTCACAAGCGCCGAGTGCTCCTTAATTGCATCTTTGTCTCCCCGCTTTACATCGCGTGAAATGTTATCCATCCGCTTCGTGACGGTCTGTAAGTCGGCGATGATGAGCTCGATATTGATCGTAATAACATCACCAACGGGATTGATCTTTCCGTCAACATGTACGATTTCAGGGTCGTCGAAAATGCGCACGACTTCTCCGATCGCATCGGCCTCGCGGATATTGGCAAGGAATTTGTTACCAAGACCTTCTCCTTCGGAAGCTCCTTTTACCAAGCCCGCTATGTCGACAAATTCCACGATTGCGGGAATCGTTTTCTTTGAGTGGGAGAATTCGGAAAGTTTCCCTAACCGTTCATCAGGTACCGTAACGACGCCGACCGACGGATCGATGGTGCAGAATGGGTAGTTTGCCGTTTCAGCACCTTTTTTTGTCAGAGCGTTAAAAAGCGTTGATTTTCCAACATTAGGGAGGCCCACGATGCCTACTGATAATGACATGGTGCGAGTATACGCTATCGCACCTGAAGAATCCAGGGGGTTATTTGACAAATATGACTTTGTAGAGTACAATACTTTTTAGTACATTCGTACTCCGTCAACTGACTCCAACCTTGTAAGGAGATAACGTCATGAGTGGAAAAGGCCGCATCGCCGATACTTTCAGAACAAAATCGGGACCCCCGCCTCTCTCGCAGGATGAGTTGGTCGAGATTGCCACGTTGGCGATGCTCATCAAAAATTGCTTTGACCCACAGTGGGTATCAGACTGGAGCGGACAACTCTTCTTGGGACTCATCCAGGCACTGCCGAAGGCTTCCATTGCAGCATTTCTCGATGTCATGCACGAAATGCACGACAACGAGGTGCTCGACTTCGACAATCTTCGACAACGACGCGTCGTCCTGGTCTTCACGGGGACGATGCCCCGCTATAGTGGTGAAGTCTCCGAGGCTGACCTCTTGCGCATGGCGAGAATGCTCTCCTGGAAAGACTTCCTCGTACGCATCCCAGCCGTGGAAATCGCCACGCTCATTGCGAGGAGTGGCACTGCAGTACTCGTTCCTCACCTTGAACGCGCGCTTGCCATCGCTGATCCTAACCGCGACGACGGTGTGTACATCACCCAGGCGATCAGCGCATGCCGTTCTCGGCCCTGATCATCGCTCGCTTCGTTGCCGAAGCCCAAAGCCTCCTCCGGGAGGCTTTTTTAATTCTCCGCCATCAATTTTTGAACCTGAGACTGATACTGCTTCATGACGGACATCGTCGCCGCAGTTTGGTCTTTGCCGCTATCCATCTGCGCTTTGATCTTCATTGCGATCTCCTGAAAGAGCTCGGGGTTTTTGGTGACGAGTTTGATAATTTTCTCTTGTTCATCTTTGGGTAATGCTCCAAGTTTCGACTGGAGAAGTTTTTTCATTAAGAGTTCTTTAAACATGGTAGAAAAATAAAATGCTAAATAAAAAACCGTGTATGGGGATATTAGAGCTTACGCGATTCCGAGTCGCATTTTGATCTTTTTGACGACGTCTTCGATATTCCAGTCAGATTTAACAAGGAAATCGTACGAGCCAGCCTCGGTCGCCATTGCCACTTTTTCAGGATCGTTAATGTTCGTAAGAAGAATCACCGCGGCATTCTTTCCATACTCTTGATCGTTACGCAGTTTTTCAAGCATCGTGAGTCCGTCCATGACTGGCATCATGAGATCTAAAAGGATCAGATCGGGATGCTCTTTAATCGCTGTGTCCAATCCCTCTTGTCCGTTTTTCGCCTGGAACACCTCGAATCCCTCAAAGGACAAAATATCTGAAACCGCATTTCGCAGCGGTGCTTCATCCTCAACAATGAGGATCTTCTTGCCTAATTTGGATGTCATAGATTATTCTTTATCTTTATTATTTGCTCCAAGAGAATATTCAATATCATTGATGATCTGATTGATATCGTAATCCGCTTTTGTGTAATAATTTGAAACACCAAGTTGGATATATGAACGAATGTTCGTCGAAGATGCGGTGTTTGAGACGACAAAGATGGGGATGGACTGCCAGTCGGGATTACTTTTAAGCTGTACAACAAAGTCGAGACCATTCTGGGTCCCAAGGAGATAGTGGTCGAGCCAGATCACGTCGACGTGTGCCATATTTTTAAGCTCTCTGATGCCATCTTCAACCGTAGAGACGACGATTGTTTCGAAGCCGCGTTCGGTAAATGCTTCGCGGACCGCTTTTGCAAGCTGTCGTTCATCTTCGAGTACAAGGATTTTGGGGTGTTTTTTTTCTTCCATGAATCTTTATCCTATCATTATTTTACACATCGCAACAGGGAAAAGGTGCATAAAGTCGAACCATTGCCCTTCTTCAATCACTCAAAAGGCGTTGCTAATACATGATTACGACAATCCTTTCGCCCCACCTTTTCTTGGCATTCCCGAGAGCGGCATAAGCACATGGAATGTTGTCCCCTGGTTTTCTTCAGACTCGAACCAGATCTTGCCACCCGAGGATTCGACGATAGCTTTGACGATATACATGCCCAACCCTGTCCCCTCGGTGTCTTTCTGGCGGACGTTGTCTGCGCGGAACAACTTCTCGAAAATCTTTGCATGCTGGGTTTTGGGAATACCATAACCGTTGTCGGAGACACGAATGTAAAGATTGTTTTCCTGTACCCCGATCTCGGCGACAATGTGTCCGCCTGCCTGGGTGTATTTGACCGAGTTGGAAAGGAAGTTCTGAAAGACAATGCGTATGAGCTTCGGATCGGCAACATATTTCTTTGGCGCTTTTGCAAAAATCTCTTCCACTGTCTGCTTCTTTTCGTTGATCTGCGGAGTGAGCTCTCGCAATACGCTTTGGCAAATCTCGACAAGATCGACGTCTTCCGGCTCCATTGCGAATGTACCAAGATCGATTCTGGATACATTAAGGAGTGCGTTCACAAGCTCGACCATGCGGAGGTTTCCGGCATAGATCTCTTTGACGTACTGGCGCTGTTTTTCATTGAGCTCACCGACGTATTTAGAAAGCAGCATCTCCGAATACCAACGGATAGCCGAGAGCGGGGTACGCAGCTGGTGCGACGCCAGAGAAACGAACTCGGTCTTTGCACGATCAACTTCCTTGCGCTGTGTGATGTCCTGACAAAGGCTGACATAGAAGAGGGTTTGATTGCCTTCACGGATCGGAAATATAGAGAGTTCAGCGTGGTAGATACTCCCATCTTTGCGTTTGTTGATAATATCCTCGGTGGTGAATGAGAGGCCGGCACTGATCTTCTCCCACATTGCGGTAAATATCTCCGGTTTTGTATCTCCGCTTTTAAGAAGTCTGGGGTTACGTCCGAGCGCCTCACTCTCGGTAAATCCATTAAGCCCGACCCACGCCGGGTTCACATAAATGATCGCTCCGTCGGGGGTGGTGATCGAAACGGCTTCCGTTGAAGAGTCTACCGCTTTCTGGAATTTGCGGGAGTTTTGTACTTCTTCTTCGATCTTGTTCTTTGCGCTCTCAAGTTCGAGGGTTCGTGATTCGAGCACTTCCTGAACACGCTTTACGTTCGAGACATCCTCAGTCACACCGGAAAGATGTGGCGACTTCCCTTCAGTATCAGTTTTGAGTTGGCCGCGGTCAGCTACCCAAATATATTCACCATTCATGCGGCGGATCCGGTACTCGATAGAGTATTCCGGCGTACGTTTGTCGAGATGAAATTCCATTGCGCGCTTTACGCCTTCAAGGTCCTCGGGGTGAACGCTATTCATCCAGAATTCTATTGAATCTACCTTGTCACGATCGGCATAGCCCAGTGCCGCCATCATGTGCGCCGAAAAGAAAACTTGTTTTTTATCGATGTCGTAGTCCCAAAAACCAAGCCCTGAACCAATTAACGCTCGCACATAGCGTTCTTCTCCGACGTTCGTAATCATCAGCGCTTCGGATGCTTTTTTTATAAAACGATTATAGGCAGGTACGACCAGAAGCAACATGGCCGACACAATGATCATTTCCAGAAAAAGAACGCCGCCAAGAATGACGTGTGCGTTCTCGGCATATGCGGTTCCAGGGAGCCAATACTCTAGCCAGACGACAAGCCCTCCGCCCAAAAGGAGCATCAGGGGCACAAGAATCAGCAGCACGCCACCTCCATGCGGCCGCTTAATGTCTTCTATCATTCTTCTTCCTTCTTGTGAGGGTTCTATTTCCATTGCTGGTCAAAACTATAGCTTCATTGTAGCAAAGCAATCAAAAGAAAGGAACACTTTTTCTAATTTTTAACTTTGCGCAAAACAGAAAACTCGACAAAAACACATAACCGTTCCCTTGTGCTCTCGTGTTAGGTTGCGCATTCCCCAGGATAGCGTAATTTGTGAGTAGTACTTGTTCATCAACAACAGAGGAGCCATTACCATGGTATCTCAAACAGTACGCACGCCGAAAAAAAGACCAGCAAATGGAAAAAGCGCTGCGCAGGATGAAAAAAAACTCTTCGTGCTTGATACAAACGTACTCATGCATGACCCGACGTCCCTTTTTCGCTTTCATGAGCACGACGTCTACCTCCCCATGATGACCCTTGAGGAACTCGACGGTCACAAACGTGGAATGACCGAGGTTGCGCGCAATGTCCGACAAGTGTCCCGCGACCTCGACCAACTTGCAGCAAAGATTTCCAACGCTGATCCCTTGGCAATGGCAAATGGCCTGCCGCTCAGTGGTACAGGAGATCTCAAGGCGAAAGGAAAACTTTTCTTTCAAACGGACCTCGCGGGCGTCAAACTTCCTCCGGGGCTACCCGAAGGCAAGGCGGACAACCAGATCCTTGGCGTGACACAGGCCCTGCGCGAGCGTGAGCCGAGTCGTAATGTCATTTTGGTAACAAAAGACATTAACATGCGCATCAAGGCTCGTGCGCTCGGCATCCCCGTTGAGGATTACCAGAACGATAAGGTCCTCGAGGATATCGATCTTCTGTATACAGGCTCACTGCAGCTGCCCAAGAATTTTTGGGAAACACAAGGTGCGGGGCTGAACACGTGGACCACATCAGACAAGCGCACGCGCTACAAAGTATCCGGCAAAATATGCGGACAGATGCATGTGAATCAGTTCGTCTTTCATGAGAATGATGGGAAGACTTTCTATGCCGTTGTTCGCGAACTCTCAGGTGACAATGCGGTACTTGAAGTATTGACTGCACACACGTCAAAAGAACATGCAGTCATGGGCATTATGGCGCGCAATCGCGAACAAAACTTTGGACTCAACCTCCTTATGAATCCGGAGATCGACTTCCTGATCATGGGTGGCATCGCAGGAACGGGAAAAACACTGATGACCATCGCCGCGGGTCTCGCTCAGGTGATATATGACCAGCGCTACACAGATATCATCATGACTCGAGCAACGGTTCCTGTCGGCGAAGATATCGGCTTCTTGCCCGGCAGCGAAGAAGAAAAAATGAGTCCGTGGATGGGGGCGCTCGATGATGCACTGGAGGTCTTGAAGTCAAACCCAGATATGCTTATTGAGCTACATCGTGCAAAACCAAAGGGTGCCGCCAGTGATCCGAGACTCCTAACAAATCTTCGTGACCACATCAAAATCAAATCCCTCAATTTTGTGCGCGGGCGTTCGTTCCTCAATAAATTCGTGATCGTCGATGAGGCGCAGAACCTCACGCCAAAACAGGCAAAAACGTTGATCACACGCGCAGGTCCGGGAACCAAATTTGTATTTCTGGGCAACCTGAAACAGATTGACTCTCCGTATATCACCGAAGGTAGCTCCGGGCTCACCTATGTAGTGGACCGGTTCAAGGGGTGGCCACACCAGGGGCATATCACCCTCATCGATGGTGAACGTTCGCGACTTGCAGCATTCGCCGAGGATGTACTCTAGCCTTTAGTTTGGCAAAAATCGGACAAGTAATTGTCCGATTTTTTAATACGGGAAATTATACGATATATCGTATAGTCTTTATTGGTAGGTGAGTTCAATCTGGTCTTTATCACGCATGAGGTAGTGTCGGTATTCTGCTGAAACAAGGCCGTTCACCTTCATAACAAGCGTGTGTGAGTCATCGATCGGGTTACCCATAAAGGAGCTCGCGGTCCAATCTTTGTTCCAAACATCAAAGAATTTACCCAGGCGAATATCATCCTTTTTTACTTTTTGGTTTGTCGCATCTTCAAATTCCATATGAATGATATTGTCATCCGCATGCGTATGTAACGGATTAAAGCCGGTCGCAATTGCACCAATCTGCGCAGGCAGAGGGACGTCTTCTCCGTTCACCGTGATGGTAAGGTGTGCATGATAATGAATCCCCGCCATCGACTCATATTCCCCCGCGTCCACTTTAGGTGCGGTGACGGCAAGATAAACGATCGTACCAATGATCCCAATACCGAGAGCCCACCACGCCGCATGTTTTATTCTTTTTTTCGAATGCTTCGTTTGATTGTTGTGTTTGCCCTTGTCCTTTTTTGACATGAACAACATTGTAGCACTTTTCAGCTGCACTCAAAGTATCCCCACCTCGTTGTCGTACGACAACGAGGTGGGGATACTTGTTTAATCATGTTGGGCAGACACGATTTCTTCCCAAGGTAGCCCGGCTTTGCCAAAGTGGCCGTAAGCGGCAGTTTGCTGGTAGATCGGACGCCTGAGACCAAGCTTCTGAATGATTGACTTGGGTCGGAAATCAAAATTATTGCGCACATAAAGACTCAAGTCGTTCCCCTTTTCATCAACTGCGGAAACCATCAATGGCTCGGGGTGTCCGATCGCATAAGCGACAGAAACAAGGGCCTGTTTTGCCTGACCACTCGCGACAATGTTCTTTGCCGCATAGCGTGCCATATATGCCGCAGAGCGGTCGACTTTTGTCGCATCCTTCCCTGAAAATGCTCCTCCGCCGTGCGCAATCAAACCTCCGTAGGTATCTACCATAAGCTTGCGACCGGTGAGCCCTGTGTCAGCTTCAAAACCTCCGAGAACGAACTTCCCTGTCGGATTAACAAAAATATCGACACGAGTAATATCGCCCACCACCGGCTCAATAAGTCTCTTGATCAACTCCTCGCGAATCTCTTTTTGATCCACATCGTCACTATGCTGGGTCGAAACAAGCACGGTCGCAACACGGCCATTTTTGATCGTTACCTGTGATTTTCCGTCAGGACGCAACCATGACAGTTCACCGCTTTTGCGCAGATCTTCGAGTCCTTTTGTCAGTTTATGCACATAGGTGATTCCCCTCGGAAGATATTCCGGCGTCTCATCGGTCGCGTACCCGTACATGATTCCCTGATCTCCGGCACCATCTTGGTCTACGCCCTGCGCGATGTCCGGCGACTGCTGGACAATACGCTCGATGATCTCAAGTTCTTCGTCGTAGCCGATATCACGATACACTTTGCGTGCGATTGCGCTCGCATTGATCTTTGCATCACTGGTAAGTTCTCCCCCGATAACCAAGAGCCCATGAGCACCAAAACTTTCTATGGCCACACGACTTTTGGGGTCTTGCGCTAGGCATGCATCAAGTACTGCGTCGGATATTTGGTCGCATACTTTATCGGGATGACCCGAAGTCACACTCTCGACTGTGTATATGGAATTACTGTTGATCATAAATATAAAAAACTAATAACTAATAGTGAACAACAAAAAATAATATCGGCGAGCATAAAAACAAAAATCCTCCCTTCACGGAGAGAATTGTTGTTTTGCATTAAGCAAAAAAACCGTTTATCTTCTCCCCTAAGGGTTGGATTTGGCACCACTTCTCTCTCAATGCTGTCGCAAATAGAGGACGGTTGCCGGTGGGATCACAGAGCCAAATCTCTCCTCCACACTCTCGATAAATACCTATTCGGTTGTACGTTCATTATAACAGACCTATTCAGAAAAAGTCACGGTCGCATTCACCAGCTGTAATTAGCACACAAACTTATTCAGTAGGCAATGGATACGCCGGATTTGATACGTTGCCCGTTGCATCGTTATAATTGTAGCTTGTTGGGTTGGTGTCCGGATAATTGTTTGGCATCCCTCCACCAAACGCATTCATGAGTCCGAGCCCGATTCCAACCAAAAGAATCACGGGGATGACAAGTGCTCCCAGTATCGCAAGCGTCATGTACATTCCTCTATTCTTGCCCACAGACTGCGCAGGTAAAATTCCTTTATGTGCTTTAACGTTTTCATAAAGCCGAACCATATAGATGAGTGCGAAGGGGGTGGTGAAGAGTGCTGAAATGGCTCCAATATATGGCAAAAGGTTAAAAAGAAGGGAGACAAGGAAGACAAGCAGACCCATAACAAATAGTCGCCAGAAAATTCCTCCCCATATTCCGCTTACAAGCTCTCCGCTCCACGAAAGTGCCGCCATACCCTTTATGTCATCCAAGACAACAGCGGGGCGCGTGAAAGAAAGCATGATGGCCACAATGATCCCGGGAATGACGAGGAGAATGGTACCCCCAAGCACCGCAAAACCAGTAAGTATTGATACCCACACCATGCTCCAAAAGTACGGTGTTGCGACACGATAAGTATCCCCTACCGAAAGTGACCAGCTTGACCGGATTTGTTTCATAATACCGATCGATGCAAAGACGGAAAGTACTGCACCAACCAATGAGAGGATCATTGGAAGGAATGAGGTGCTATACATGCCGCCCGGATGGCTTTTTGCAGCTGTGAGCATGACTGCTGAAATCACATAGCAACCAACGGGAAATGCCATTATTTGCGCAATGAGCGCAATACGTTCTTTCAGTTCATTGAATGACAAAGAAAGAAGATCACCTGCCGACATAAGCACACCTGTCGGTATCGGGGCCGAGCCGGGGACCGGGCCACCCATGCCCATTACACTTTGCACATCTCCCTCTTTCCAGCCTTTTGTTATTAACTCTTTTTTAATATCCTCATCGCGAACGCCACGAGCGCGCTCGTCCGCAACGTATTTTTTAATTTCTTCGTTGTTCATGTTGTACAGTATACCAAGCAAAAATGAATTAAAAAACTCCCGAGCTGCGAACAGCTCGAGAGTTCATTGTCTTCGTGGACGCTCTACGTCTTCTTTCTTTCTGCGTGAAGAGTGAATCTTCCGCCTTCCTTGCGAAGGAAAATGCCCTGGTACTCATCCACACAAAGCCCTTCCGGCTCAGATGCGACGTACGACTTGATGTTGCCGACGAACTCGCGAACACAGAGCCTTCCGCGCTCTTCATCCACATGAGCAGCGAGCACACCATAGGGCCGCTCGGGCGCATTGTCGCCTTCGCTCCGGTCAGTCGGGAGAGAGAGCAGAAGGTAGGGATCCAGGAAAAGCGTCACACCACCCTCAGGAGCAATCTCCCAAAGTTGAGAAAAAAGCACGGAGAGGTAGGTCTGGGAGAGCCTGAAGCGCAGTGACCGCACTTCTTCCGGTGTCACGCCATGCTCGATCCATTCTGCCCCGAAGAGCTCCACATACGTCTTTTCGATGGCATCTTTTGCGTACGCCTCGGGAAGGAATGCGAGCACCCTTTCGATCGCGCGGTCTCCGGAGGCTTGGAGTGCCTCGAACTGTCCGGGACGAGTGGCGATACTTTCCAAGTAATCAACGGTCATCATCAGCTCCTTTGTTTCGCGGTTGGGATCAGACTAGTAACATAGTACACCATAACTGATGTTACGTCAAGTGCCACTCTATCGAGCAGGCAGTCTAGATAAAGGTTAGCGTAAACACATCCAATCCCCCACTGTCGGGAATAAGCTCGACGGTGTGTTCAGCATATCCGGGAGTGCCTTTTACGATATCGTAGATCTTCTCCTCACTGACGTAGATGACACTATCATTTTTTTCAAAGCGCACATCTCTACCTCCGTTTGTCGTATCGAGTGGCTTACCGTCAAAGAGTACTTTGACGCGAATGATTTTTTGCGCCCCCAACACCGCGCTAACGCTCTGCGTATTATGGCGGAAAATAACACTGCTCGCAGGAGTCATGTTCTCCGCATACTCTTTCGTAAAGTTCCAGCTTCCAGTGAGATACAACATGTCACTCTTGGGGTTTGCTACAGGCTCAAAGGACTGCTGGCCCTCTTTGATGGGGGTGCCGTTTGCAAGCATCGTATTGCGTGCCGCACCTACGTACACCTCGCTGCCCGTGTAATTCGTCGCATACGCGTCTTTTGGAACCGCATACGGTATCGGAGCAAACTTCACACCCAAGCCCTTTGCGCGCGCAGCGAGCAACTCTTGGATCTTTGCATCGGCTGCTGCGTAGGCACCCTCGCCCGCATGGTCGTATACAATATGACCAGTGAGATCTATCACATAGAGATGAGGCCAGACGGTATTTTTATATGCAGTCCATGTCTCGTATTGTGTATCCAAAACGATCGGAGAGATCATGTTGGTGTCGTGAGCAGTCTTGTCGACATTGCTCTTTGATTTTTCAAACTCGAAGCGTGGAGTATGCACCGTGACAACAAGAAGGCCCTGGTTGCCGAACTCTCTTTGCCACTGATTGAGATACGGGATCGTATGCAATGAGTTGAGCGATGAGGTCGTCCAAAATTCGAGCAAAATGATCTTTTTGCCGATAAATTGTTTCAGTGTGAATTCATTCGTGTTCACAAGCCCCAAGGTATCAGTGTTGCTAAAACCCGTAGGGCGAACAAGCTCCGGCGCTAGTCTGCCTGTAAGTGGTGCGGGTATTTTTGATGTCGGGGCTACTGTTCCTCCGCCCTCATTTAAACTCGCTTCGGTGTTGCCGTTATTTGCTGCATCAGCAGCACTCGTGGGCTGCGTGTTTGTACTTGGCATAGCGGTGCTATTGCCTTTATAGAGCAGCACAAAAAGAAGTATCAGCACAAACACCGCACACATGATCATTTCACGTTTTGTAAATTGCATAAAATTCATTAATATTAATTTCTAAATCCGAGAACGGTCATAATCAATAAGACCAAATAATGTTAATCACTAGAACCCATCTCAAAATAAATGACTAATCCAAAAGCGTAAATTTCGAGGCAAAACCAAAGGATGACGAAGGAGGCATATCGAGATACGTCGACTGAGGAAACTTTGGTTTGGACCGAAATTTACGTTTTTGGATAGTCATGGATTTACTTTGTTTATTTTGAGATGGGTTCTAAATAGCACCTCCCGTAAATCCGAGCGCCCCGTTCAACATAATCAACGAAAGGATGATCGACACTAAAAGTATACCATTGGCGATGATGTGCGGATACTGAACACGAATCTTGATGAATACCGCAAGTCCGAGCGCAAAGAGCACAATCGCCGCAAGTATCAGGTAGATCGTTGTGGTCGCCTGACGCGGGGAGGCAAGCAGAAGGTCGAGTTTGCTCACATGAGAGCGCTGCAGGATCGGTAAATTAACTGGGTATACGGGAACATCAAGTTTTTGTATTTCGGCACCTGCGATTGTTGTCGAAGTCGCAAACTGTTGACTTACAAGAGACGGCGATGCTGACTTTGTCACCGTCGCGGTCTTCATCGGCTCCGGTTTTACCTTTGGTGGAGTTACGATTGGCTTTACGTCCGGCTTAGGAGAGGGAGGAGTGGCCTTGGCGCTGGCGATCATATCTTCGATCGTTCTTGCCGTTCCTGCTCTGGCTCCTGTCTCTCGCGCGATAAGTGAAGGTCGTCCAAACTCTTGAACAACAAATATCGCATCTTTGCCCTTGTATGTGCCAACTGCGGTTGCAATACCGATCTCGGTATAGTTGCCATTCATGATATTTGCACGATGCGTAGGTGAATGCATCCACGCCTCAGTAACATCTTTTGAATCGGTAAAATTCACCGCAAGATTTTCTCCCGCTGCCGCATAATCATATCCCACTTGCTCAAACCAGTACCACGGGGTCTTGCCATCAGGCGCATTGTGCGCAAAGTAACCCTTCGTCGCCATATCATTGGCCTTTAGTTGCGCAGCCTGCTCAAGCTTTGTATTGAGAGTGAGCGATCCGAGGTTTGCCGTTACGCGATTTTGATTCGTTTCGTCAACAAGCACTGATGCGAATATCGCCGCAAAGTAATCGCTATTAGGGAGGATAAATGCTGTCCCTGCAAGATAGAGCGCCTCAACACCAAGGACGAGGCCGAGGACTCCGGCTGCGATCTTCAGCCGCAAAAAATGCGGCATATAGCCATTGTCATGAGAAGGAATGAAATGCGCATGAAGCGCTGCGATCCACTTTTTCACAGATGGATTATAGCACAAAATATTAAGCAACGCAAGCAGTTTTCTGTCCAATAGCTGCAACAAAAAACCGCCTCTTGGGGCGGTTTCTTGTGTTCACAATAGAGTCAATTAATTTTCAGAATTGGATGGATAGCGACGACTTGGACCGGAGCGGTGTTTGTGAAGCTGTAGTAACCTACTGCTTCCAAACCCGCACCGGGAAAGTCGAGCTAGCCGCCAATTGTGAAATTAATTGGTGTCAGGAGTGAGATCAGGCATCGGCTCGTTGAGTTCCGCGCACATCATAATATTGATGAAACGCTTGGTCGTCTTGTAGACGTAACCGGTTCCGTCCTTAAGCCCAGCAACATCGAAGCCTGCGTCGATCCACGGCTGGAGGATCTCGGCCATGTGTGCCTTCTGGAACTTTTTAACCCACATCCTTGTAAGCGGACCAAAATATCCGTTCACGGGAAGATTTGCACCCATCTTGTCATTCAAGAATGACTGGAGGAGTTTGACCTGTTCGGGATCGTTCTTCTTGCCCATCTTTAGATAGTCGCGAAGATACGGGTGTGCGAGACACGCAGCAGGAAGAGGTAGATCAGGGGCTGTTGTCGCCGCACCCAAGACCTCTCCGGGTGGGTTGCCTCCCCCGTTTCCGCCAGGAACCTGACATGATCCGTCATCTTTGTTCGCGAGAGGATTGAAGTTCGTAGCTGCAGGATTCGTGCAGCCAAAATAGTCGAACGTCGAGCTCCCACCTCCACCCGGGGGTGTCACGCTCGGGATAGGCTTATTGTAGAAGTTTACAACATGATGACCTCCGCCCTCACCATTTACAGACAATTCAGTAAATACATCGAAGAACGAGTTTGCGGGAGCACCTGCTCCATTGAGAGAAAGCTCAGTGAAGACATCGAAGAAGGAATGTATTGCATTCTTTGCGCCACCATTGATCTCCGTGAAGACATCGAAGAACGAATTGATCTGTGCAGGCTGTTGTGTGCTCGGGGTGATAGCGATCTCCGTGAAGACATCGAAGAACGAGTTAATGCGTGCATTCGCATTCTCACCATCGACAGTGACATGATCATTCATCGTGCCAGCTCCGGGCCATTCGAAAACACGAACGGTGCCTCCAGGAAGACTGTTCAAACAGTAGTGTCCGCTCTCGACGGTTTTTGTCACAATGAGCTGACCTTTTCTCACCTGCTGTCCTTGCTCACCCTCAAAGGCATCGTTGAATACGGAGGGTGCGCTTGATACACCTACCGCAAGACCTGCGACAGGATTCCCCTCAGCATCGTATTTATAGCCTTCGATCTGACAGGTCTGTTGTGGAGGAGTGACGACGCGTTTCGTATTGGTGTAGGTGCACGTCACGGTCTCACCAGCCTCAACATTAATAACATGCTGTGTCGGATGCTGTTCGACTACGTTTCCAGTACTCTCATCGTCATACTTACAATCTTGGCTCGTGAAGTCCCATCCCTCCGGAACAGACTCATCAACGGTATAGTTCGTATCTGGTGTCACATCGATTGTCTCAGCGGTTCCCTCTCCGTTTTCAGTCGCAACTGAAGCATGGATGGTTGAATCTTCACCGTGGTTAAGGGTGAAGTTAAATTCTCCATCACCTCCAACGGTATGCTTTACGATGACTACATGGCCCTTTGGAGTTTCTACGACCGGCTTTGGTGCGTTGAAGGCAACACAATATGTGGTTGCTCCGTCGCCAAGTTGGGCATAGTCAAGATTGTCGTAATTCAATACGTCGCCATTACAATACATTTCTGCACTGACATCGCCGTTGGTTGAGTGATAGGTGAAGGGGATGTATCCATCTTTCAAGACTTCGCGCATCCAAACTGAGGACATGTCTCCGTTCGTGATGACCGTAGAAGCAACGCCGCTTGCGTTTGTCGGTCCAAAAGTAGTCCAGCCACCGTCGGTTGCCTCGCCAACGTAAGCATCCCCAGGGTCACCAGCTGTAGCGGTGGGTCCCCATTGGAATTGCCAACCTGACTCAAGGTGACATGCCTCGTGTGCTGCGACATAATCTGCTGCAGAATTTGCGTCGATCGTGCGTCCAGTGCCGCTCCAGTTAGGAAGGTCAGATTCATTTGCACAAACAACTTTTGTGGCAACAATCGTGGTCTTTGGCACATGAGGTCCGACACATGAGAGATTCATGCCGTCGAGGTATGTCCCAAGACTATCATCAGTAGCACTGACATCAGCGAATTCGATCTTGGTTGCAGCTCCCGTCCCTTGGAAGGTACGGTATTCAGTTGACCACTGTGTGTCACCTGCCGTGCTTCCGCGAGAGATCTGCGCACCAAGCACTGCTCCATCTTTCCGGACTTCGAGCACGTTGTTGCCAAGTGCTGTTCCGGGGCGCGGAGAATACTTGAACGAGAGCTCATAGTCGTAACCTGAAATAGTGGGGACATTCTGATAGATCGCCGTCGGGTGATATCCATCGAGTTCAGCAAGATGACTTCCTTCTGCGGGTGTTCCCGCAACACCTGCTTGGATCTCAAGACCCAACGGACTAGCGTCATCATGAGGAACAACCCAGTTACCCAACCACTTGAGGAGCGGGTCAGTAAACGGAACTATCGCCCATCCACCCGCAGGTACGGTCGGTGCTCCTGGTGCTTCGAATCCTGCATTCTCAAGAAGATTTACATCAGGATTACAAACAGGTGCGGGAGTCGGCTCGCAAGCATTTTTGTTGATAGTAAGTTTATAGAGAAGGCCTGCGGGGTTTGAGGGCATATTTCCAGCTCCCCAGTTTTTCACACGCACTTCGAGGGTATTTGATCCGACCTCAAAGTCGGAGCCAAGAAGAACAACGTGCTGCGAGCCGCCAAAGGTCACTCCTGTATTATCACTATAAACAGGATTTCCGTTGAGGAATACATCGAATGAATTATCTGCTGCGATATCGAGCGAGCCACCGGTGGGAGTTCCAACCACCTGGAACACATCGAAGAATGACTCTGTAAGATTTCCGGTTTCATCAGTCACAGGCGAGACAGGATTTTCACCCCAAATCCAAACAGCACCCGGAATCAAAGTAGTCCACGCGGGGTGAATAGGCGAAACTCCTACTGCGGTGGGACCGAGAGCTGAACCAACATGAACATCGCTCGTGTTTGAAGCGCGAGTAAGTGTCGAAATGTCTTGTTCGCATGACTGAGGGGGGATCGGTGTGCACTCTGGGTAAGTACCGGTTGTTCCCTCTGGGCAAACCTGAGGAGGAACATACGTGTTCGTCATCTCACACATTTTTGCCTCTCCGCTGCCAACATAAACCTTTCCATCTGAATTACAGTAGCCTGCAGTACGGTCCATGTGGTAGTGCCAATCTTCGGGATTGACCTCGGTCACCTGATACCATCCCGGTGCAAGTGTGTTCGTTGTACCGCTTGTCACTGTTACACAAGGGTCAATAGCGACGGCATTGGCAACGCCAACGAGTCCCATGTTGTCGAGAAGTGTAAGTACTGGTGATGTTGTCGGGCAAACCTTAAGTACGAAGTCTGAAACAGTTTTTGTTCCACCAACAACGACTTTATTGACCGTAAGTGTTCCAACTGGAGGGACGTAGGTGTTGGTCACCGTACAAGTCACATGATCTCCGGCATGGAGATTGCGAGGGTTGCAGCCTGTTGCAGAATAGCTGGTGTTGTAATTTGCGTAACCATCTTCCTGAACATTGTAGCTACCAGGGTTCACTGAAACAGTCGACCCTAGTTCGCTACCGTGTACCGTTGCGACAGTTGCAAATGGCTCATCAGTGAGTTTCACAAAGATATCGAAGAAAGAGGCGGGTTGATTTCCACCGCTGACATGTTTGATCACCGTGATCTGCGGCATGAATTGCGCACAGTCGGAGTCAGCGAGGTCGACAAGTCCGTCTCCATCATTATCGCGACCGTCGGTACAACGTGCGAGCGTGTTCTCGGGAACAGTGTCGTCGTTCGTGATTGCACAGGTCTTGTGATCACCGGGATTGAGGGTGACCGAACCATCTGCCGCACAATCTCCACCGACAGTGCCGTGATAACCGTTTTCATTACTCTCGCCGACGGTGTACGAACCTGACGTAAGGTCGTGATTATCGTTCTCAACATCGTGACCCAAGAAGCTTCCGTGGAAGTTATCAATTGTGGAGTTTCCCTTTTTCACCCAAAGATGAAAATCATCGGCATCCTTATGTGCCCCATCGTTGTTGATAACGATTTTTCTCACCTTGAGTGAAACCGAAGTATCGACGATCCATGTAACCGAATCATGTGTGGAGTTTCCCGCTACATCAGTTCCTGTGACTGAGAAAGTGTGATGAGAATCAGAAAGATTGCTGTAGTGATATGAACCGGAAGTATCACAGGAAACCGCATGTCCATCGAGGGTACATGAAACATGCGAGGCATCACCGACAGAGTAAAGAACCACTCCTGTTGCTAGGGTCGTCGCACCAGTAAGTGGCGAGCTAATTGTTACCGTTGGAGGTACGGTGTCGACTGTCCACGTACGTGACGCGCGACTTGTGTCAGGGTTACCGGCTGGGTCAGTGGCGTAGACACTGAATGTGTGCGAGCCCTGTGCAAGCCCCGAATAGGTTTTCGTGGAGGTACAAGATGCCTCGGCTTCAGTGTCGAGCTTGCACTTGAATGTTGAATTTGCCTCAGTAGCAGTAAAAGCAAATGTAGCGGAAGCGCTGCTTACCGTTCCCGTTGGCCCTGAGGTGATCGTAGTGTCTGGAGCGACGATGTCCGCAGTCCCCGAAACATTGAAGTTATCGATCGATACTTGGTCGGTACTTCCATTCGTATTTGCATTAAAGCGTACACGGAAGTTTGCTGCGTTATTTGCGCCAGCCGGAAGACTTGTGGTGACGTGCGTCCACGACGAGTTGTCATTATTTTTATCAATGGTATGCGCATCGGTCCAATTTGAGCCACCGTCATTTGACCATTGGAGTTTGACTGTATCGCCGGTTTCAAGTGCCTGGTCAGCCTTGTACCAAAAATCAACGTCAATGCCGGTGTAGCCAACTGTCGACAAATTCTTCTGAAGCAATTCGTTCGATGAAGGGCCTGTCACACTGGCGCGGAACGACCCGCCTTGTGCACCGGAAGCATTATTGATACGCACCCAGTCACTGTTGTGAATGTCCCAATTTAAAAAGTTATTCGCCTCGAAGCCCTCTCCGAAAAGACCGAGCGGTGCTGCGTAGGCGACCGTAGTCGGGATGAGCGCCATCACTCCACCCATAGTAAGGTTGATCGAGAGTGTCAAAAAGAACGCCAACGCTTTTTTCATGCGCTCACGTTTTGCTTTCGACACGATAAATAATCGAGTCATAATTTTATAAATATTTTATAACGAGAGTTTCCTCCCAAATTTTAATAACACTACAGGGTGAGCATACGAGATGTGTGCTCACTAACATACAACGTTCGTTTCCTCCACGAAAATGAACTTGCCAGCATGGTACCAGACATTGTGTAGTTTGGCAAGGGTCTTTTTGGTAAATATGTGGGTAACTTGTGAGTTAGCAACGCAAAAAGTACTCTTTAAACTTAGTATTTGAGTCGATAATTCGATTTTTTGCCTTATTTATAGCTTTATTTTCATTTTATGTTCATTTTGTAATCAGCCGTGCAAAGAAAAAGCCCCCTTAAAACAGGGGCTCGAAACTGGTTACATGTATCTCTATGTGAACCACTTGGGACGGCGGCAGTGCACCATCGCGAGGATCGCCATGTAACACGCAATGCCGGAGGCGATGTGCTTAAGCGTATGTCCGCTTACAACATTCCCCCATGCAAATATCTCAGCATCGAAATGCTCGAATATTTTTGCCAAGAGGTACAAGAGCAGCGTGTTGCGCCAAAGTCTCGTGCTTTTTTCGCTGGGGCTAATCAAATAACGTATCCCCTCTTTCAGGCTTCGGTTCTCAAAGCCGACCATCGCTGCGATGATCGGAATGGTCACAAGCGGAAAAAATTGAACGAGTGCATACGGACGCAAGTCGTCAAACTCTTGCCAGTAGTAGACACTGCCAACGCCAAAGAAAAGTAGGGCCCACAATGCAAAGCGGCCGACGCTCCAGCTGACATATTCACCAAGGAACTCCGCGTAAAGCGCGGCGAAGCAGATCGTCATTGGCAGTCGGTCGTAGACAAGTGTCTCATCCGTCGGATTCGCATGGTAGTAGGATGAACCTGCAGCTGTTCCCAATACACCAAGTATGAAGATGATGAGCGAGATGTTTCCGCGTCGCGGATCATCGTAGACCTCGGGGTATCCCGAGAGCTCTCCCGAGAGGAAGACGTAATGCACCAGCCCCAAAAATGCGGCACCGGTGAACGCGAAATTTGACCAGACGTTCAGCATGTTTCGGTGGTCATCGAAAGTCCGAGCATCAGCAAACGCGTGATACGAATCCCATTGAGGAATCGGGCCATACCAAGTAAGGCCGATGATCGAGAGTACCAAGAGCACCAAGATCATTCTTGTTACTTTGAAAGAGCGAGTCATGTGCACCACCTTATGATGAGAAACTACTTCTTAGAGCATAACGATAGTGGGGTGTATGTCAAGCAAACCTTATCAATAAAAAACCGCACAGATCTCAGTCTGTGCGGTTTTTTGCAAGTGACCTTGGACTTACGCCGTCTTGTTCGCCTTAACATCCCAACCGGCTTTTACTGCTGCATCAAGGGTTCCGTCCGCCTTCTGAGGCTTGTATTCGATCATAATCTTCTGGAATGTGAACGACACCTCTTCGATCAACGGGTCAGCTGAATTCTGCCAGCTTGATACCATGACGTCCTCAAAGGTATAGGTCATAAACAGTACTGATTTACCATCCGAGGAAGGCTTCGAGACAGTGACGGTTGCTTTTTTAATATGCTGACCTGTAGCAAGTGCCTTGAAGAGCATAGGTGAGGCCTTGTCGACCATTTTTGTAAAGTGGAAATCCTGCATGTGGACCTTGCCTGCACCCATACCACCTGACCCAACAGTCGTCGGATTTGATGCACCAAAACTCCAGCTCATGACCTGGATTTCCTTGTCGTGATCCTTTGTGGTGGACTCGCCGTCGATGCCGTCAATCTTAAGGTAGTAATCAGACTGTGAT
>OBEQ012740307.1_pt1 | contig 35926 bp, 35 predicted proteins | sample 1670901 | NCBI WGS metagenome assembly OBEQ01 (sample SAMEA104232315, study PRJEB22302) | groundwater metagenome | biome: forest; feature: aquifer; material: groundwater | place: USA | collected 2011-08-07 | depth 5.4 m | reverse complement strand
ATCTCCCGCCGTTTTAATTCAAGCACAATGGGGGCCATTTTCATAAAATTAGGCCGTGCTCCCACGACATTACAAATCATGGCAAATGCTCCAACAATTCTATAAATTTTTTTTCGATTGCAGGGCGATCGAAAAATTCGATAGCGGCATTTCTCCCGGCTATTCCTAAAAAATTTCTTGTCTCTGGATTTTGAGCCAGTCGGGCCAAAGCATCTGCTAATCCATCTATATTCCCAGGTCTTACAACAAGACCACAGTGATGGCGCAAAACAATATCTGCGCCTTCTCCTTCGCCAACAAAAAGAACGGACCTACCTGCCGCCATGGCCTCATAGAGTTTAGAAGGGACTGCGCCAGGAATATAGCTTTTAAGCGGGACTAAAATAATATCCGAAGAAGTCAATAGTGCTGGCACAGAATCGTGTGGAATAGGCTCTTTAAATTCTATATTAAATATTTTTTTGTCCTTAGCTAATTTGATTAACTTTTCCTTTTCGGGTCCATCGCCAACGAAAATGATCTCCATCGAAATGTTCCGTATTTTCTCGGCAGCAAGAATAATTTGGTCGAGCCCTTGGGCCAAACCATGCAAACCTACATAAAGAACTTTGCACACATTAGGTGAATGATGATTTTCATTCAGATGGAATTGGGAACTATTGACTCCATTTGAAAACAGATAAGTTTGGACGTGCGGAAACCGGCTTTGAATATTTTCTTTGATCTCATTACTTTGGCATGAGACGAGACTGGCTTTTTTGTAGCAAAAAGCTTCTAATCGTGCTGCAAGATCAAAAAATAATCCTCTTTTTATAACTCTCAAAGAGACCGCGATTTCAGGCCATAAGTCCGAAACGTTAAATATCCACCTGGCCTTTTTCAGACGACTCAAAATATACCCGGCTATTCCCAAAAAAAGGGGCGGACTTTCAGTAATCAAATAATCAGCTTTTTGCAACAATGCACCCCCTAAAAAAATGGCCGAAAGAACAAATGAAAAATATTGTGTTAAACGAGGAATTTTTCCAGGGCTTTTGGTTGCATAAATGAATGTCCGTATAATTTCGATTCCATCTTTACTTTCGCGCTTGTAAATTCCTCCGTATCCCTCGTAAATCTTTCCTTTGGGATAATTTGGCATAGCAGTTAATACTGCTACTTGATGTCCAGCTTTGATCAAACTCTTAGCAAGAGATAAAAGGCGCGCTTGGGGGGCTCCAATTTCAGGAGCGAAATATTGGGTTAAAATAGCAATTTTAATGGGAGCGCCTTTCGGACAGTGCTTTGTTATCAAGCATTGAAATAACCGCTTTAAATTTTCCAGCCTGAGTGCGCGGTATAAAATCGACCGGCTCAACAATAATTTCCATTCCCGAACCAAGGCGTTGATGCATGCGGTTCTGGATATCTAGAACATCAGACTGCCCAAATCCGTGAGATGGCACAATTTTCACACGGATTCTTTTTAAAGTTTCTTGAATAATCTGACCTTCTCTAACATGCGGTTGATTTGTAAATATTCCATGGAAACGAACCATTTGTCGGCCATCCGAGCCAATAACGATATCTTCCATACGGCCTAAAACTTCTTTCAAAACTGGCATTTGTCTTCCACAATGGCAGGGTTCCGAATCCCATGCAGCAATATCTCCAATCCGATAACGAACAAAAATCTGAAAGTCATGCATCAAACAAGTTGTGACAACTTCTCCCGGCTCTTCTAGTTCACAACAGCTTCCATCCGGACGCAATATCTCAACAATAGCTACATCGGGGCTTATGTGAAGCCGTCCTTTTTCGCACTCACTGGCAAATAAAGAATTTTCTACAGTGCTATATTCTTCATAAACTCGACATTGATACGCCACTTCCATTATTTCTTTCATTTCTTTGGTAAGTTTTTCACTTGTTGTAATTACTGCCTTTAAAGGCGGTGGCTTTAAATTCTGATCAATTATAAATTTTGCTAACAAATAATAAGAAACAGCATAACCCGTCATCCATTCTATTTTGTGTTTATGAAGCGCAAGAACATAACTTTTTGCTGTTTCAGGAGATAAATGAAAAGCTGAAAAATAAACTTGTTTTTCAATAGAGTTAAAACGATAAAAAGGGCCTTTGCTGTTCGCCTGAGGCACTACCATGCGTCCAGAAAAAGTTGCGCGCGGAGACTTAAAAGAAACTCCGGCCCATTGGGCAGATCTCGTTTCTCTTAAAGCTATCGAATCTCTTAATTCCGAAGCCGTCCAGTAACTTGCAAGGGGGGTTCCCGTAGAACCGCTTGTATAGAAAATCAGTTTGGGAACTGGTTTTAAATCATTCCTTAGAAAATCCTGTGGACTCTGTCGAATTGATTCTTTATCTAGCAAAGGCAATTTTTCAAGTTGGCCGGCAAAAGCCATGTTTTTTTGCTTTTCGTTAAATACTCTTCGATAATAGGGGACTTTTGTTATGGCAAATTTCAATAATTCTTTCAAACGTTCCGTTTGCCAATTTTGAAACTCCAAAAGAGACCAACGCTCACGCGCCAAATAACCATTTAACGATTTTTCATAGCCGGCTCCAAAACGCAGCCAATGCCAATAAGCACCGTAACCGGTTATAGCAAGATTTTGCCCCCAGACCGGAAGGCGAGAATAAATTTTGTCCGAAAAAGACATTTGTATTTTATTACTGTTCAACCATAGATTCGAATAAGGCTTCCCATTGTGGCAAAATTTCAGACCAATCAAATCGCTCTGCTTTTTTGCGCGCATTTATTGAAAGTCTTTCGGCCAGATTGGGATCGATAAGAATTCGACGGATCGCAGTAGCCATCGCCGTTGGATCATTCGGTGGAACCAAAAGCGCATCTTCCTCATGCTTTAAAAGATAAGGAATACCGCCTACGTTTGTACTTACAACGCAGAGCCCGCAGGCCATAGCCTCGATGACGCTTATCGGCGTATTATCTACATTCGTCGTATTGATAAAAATATCTCCACGATTTAACCACACAGGAACTTCCTTTTTGGATGCAGCCCCAGCAAATGAAACGTTATCTTTAACTCCTAATCGCAAAGCCTCTTCTTGGGTTTCTTCTAAACTGCCATCTCCCTTATTAGGGCCTACCATTATCAAACAAATATCTGAAAAATCTCTTTTTAAGATTGAAATGACTTTTGGCGCCAATGAAGGATTGTAGATTTTATGAAATGCCCTCATCCATACAAGTTTTGACTTGAGATTTTGGCGGAGCCCAAAATTATATTTTGCGACGTCAATCGGATTTGAAATTGATATTAAATCATTCCGATACAATCGCATTTTCTCTGCAAGATAATCTGAAGGAGCAACAACTTTCACAGCTTTCTTTAGACAAGTTTTAACTAGATTAGGATGTCGTTGGGAAAAGTCAGGCAGGGCACCACCACGCAAAACAAAGATAAACGGTTTTTTAAAAAAGCTTAAAATATATGCGACGGCTTCACCCCAAAAGAAAGCCTTTCCACTAAAAAGATCAATGACAGCAAGCTCATATTGATTATGATATCGAATCGTAATATAAATCATGTGGGCCGCTCGAAGCCAGCCACTCGCATATGAAGAAGCTTTAAAAACGCCAAATCCTGCCTTCTTCAACTTTTCAGCCAAATCCTCTATTACTGAATAGCCCAAACCTTTCGAAGAAAGAAAATTTCCTATAAGTAATAGGTTAGACATTTAAAAAATCACCATGATAGATGCTGCTCTTGAAGCCATACCTCTAGCGCCAAAAGAATAAATAAACGCTGATATAGTCCTCCGCGACTAATGGCTCCATTAAATCTGCCCTTACGCGCTTTTTTAAATAAATCGATCCACCGCCTGATTATATTTAAGTCGAGAAAACTCTTTATTTTTGAGTTTGGAGAAAGCAATAAATCCTCTAAGCCTTCTTGGAATGCATCGCTGGCCATACTATCCAGCGGAATACTAAAACCCCGCTTTGAATGACTTGCAACTTCTTCCGGCAACCATTCTTTAGCTAGTTCTCTTAAGACTATCTTGCCGGAACGACCATTCGTTTTAAGCCTATGTGGAAGAGATAATCCAAAAGATACTATTCTCTCATCCAACATCGGAACACGAATTTCAATGCCCGCCAACATGCTCATCATATCAACTTTTCTGAGCATATCGGAGGCTAAACTATTAAAGAGATTTTCTGTCATGCGCCGTGACAATTCATCTAAATCAGAAGTGCCGGGGGAATCAAAACCATCGAATTGCTCATATATCATTCTCAAGCCGTATCTAGCCTCAGGATGAACCAAAGCCTCTTTTTCTTCCTCATTCAAATAATTAGAAAGACCGGCGAGTAGAATAGAAGTGTTCTGTCTGCCACGATTTGCAAGGTCAACTGCTTTAGCAAGTTGCCGCCCAAAATTAAGAGTTTTTCCAGCCAAACTATTTCCTAAGATAGCCAAACTATTTCGAAACCCTTCAGGAAACCCCATTAGCTTAATTAGTTTATTTGCACGCCAGAATCTGGCGTATCCGCCAAAGGTTTCGTCGCCGCCATCTCCCGATAAAGCACAAACGATGCCTTGCTGTTTAATGGCCCTACAGATTTCATATTCCGGAATTAAACTAGAATCAGCAAAAGGCTGATCAAAATGACGTATCAATTTTAAAACCTCATCGAAACTAAGAGTCCTTTGACGCAATTCAACACTCCGATGCTGCGTTTGATAGCGAAGCGAAACCGTTTTTGCTAAAGCAGACTCATCGTAATCTTTATCAGAGAAGCACAAATTAAATGTAAAGGGAGACGTTTTGGCGGTTTTACAATAAGCGGCAACAACAAGTGCGGAATCAATGCCTCCGCTTAATAGAGCGGCAACAGGAACGTCGGCCTTCGTTTGTTCACTGACTGACCGGAGTAAGTTTTCCGAAACCGATTCAACAGCATCCTCTAAGTTAAGTTTCGAATCTGGCCGCGCCTGAATTGAATAAAATTTTACAAACTTTTCTTCTCCATTATTAACAATAAGAGACGTGCCTCTAGGAAGAGCTTTGATCTCTGTAAACGCCGTCATTGGCTCTAGCGTATAACCTAAGCCTAAATAATCGTAGCAAGCTTGGCGATTTATGGTTGGCTTAAATCCCGGGATAGCCAATAATACTTTGATCTCGCTGGCAAAAATCCATTGGTTTTTAAAAATTGTGTAATACAAAGGCTTGATCCCAAATCGATCTCTTGCCATAAATAAAAGTCTTTTTTTTAGGTCATAAATAGCAAAGGCAAACATTCCGCAAAGCAAATTTGTCATCCCTTGCCCATACTCTTCGTAAAGATGAACTAAGACCTCTGTGTCGGAAGCACCTTTAAAAATGTGCCCTCGTTGCTTTAAATCGTTTCTTAAATCGTAATGATTATAAATCTCACCGTTAAAAACTATTGCTATATTTCCGTCTTCATTAAATAAAGGTTGATGCCCCGTAGGCGAAAGATCAACAATTGCTAAACGCCTATGTATTAATTCACAGTATTCGTCGACAAAATGCCCTTGACCATCCATTCCGCGGTGGGCCAAAAGTTTATCCACACGACCTGACCAGGTCGGATCAGGATCAAGACGATTCAGACTAAAACGGCCAGCGATTCCACACATTAACTAACTCTTTTCATTTTGAATTCATTCTATGGCTGGCGGATTGGGCATAATGGATTTGAAAGCTGGTTTAATCTTTTCTTTTTTTGAAGCCGTATTCTGAGAAAAGATATCCGGCAAAATGGTAACTGCGCTCAAACCAAAAATAAAAGAAGGCGCAACAAGACGCATCCCGTTCCCCACCATGAAAAACAAAGACCAGCTTGCAAGTGCGACAGCAAAAGCTTTTCCTTTTTTAGTTTTTACTTTTCGAATAGCATTAAACGCCATAAGAAACATCATCAAAATTGCCAAAATCCCAAAACTACCATGCTCGGCCAAAAGGCGGGTAAACTCCGTATGGGACGCCACTCCTTGATGAAATAATTTTCGCGAAAACTCAGCTTGTCCTACCCCGATTCCAAATACAGGATGCTCGTTAAACATTATTAATTCATCCTTCATTATGTCCGTCCTGCCAGTGGTCGTATGCTCATTAAATCTTTCTGTTAATTTTCCCTTTGTATATTGGTCAAACTTTGGCAGAAGCACAAAATTCCCCAACAAAAATACAATGACAGAAAAGAATAAAAAACGATTTCTAGTTTTTGAATTTTGAATAAAAAATAACCCCGCCATAACAATAGAGGCCAAAGCATAAGCAAGACCTGCGCGGGAGAAAGTAAGCGCCGATTGACCAGCAAACCAGAGGCCGAATATAATTAGCAAATTACGAACATTTTTTTTACGGCTTGGATCCAAGCAATAAAGGAATGCCAGGAGAGCGCCCAGCCCAAGCACAGCCGAAACCTGGTTTGGCCCAAATCCACCGCTTGCGGCAAAGTTAGAATCTGTCGTAAAAGTTATATTCTGTCTCACCTTATACAAATTAAACGAGCAAAGAAATGCAACTCCAGAAAGAGATACGGAAAGCGCTAAAATTATTTTTCGAAATTGTTCTCCTGAAAGTTTGAATTTTGACATACAAACGTAACATATCATAAGCGCTAATGGGCCAGAAAGATTGAAACTAACTCGCTGACGAAAGCTTTCGAAATCAGGTACAAGTTGAAAAGTGATTAGTAAGGAAGGTATTAAAAGTAAAAAATATACCCATGCGACTAAACTTGAAAACAGATAACGATGAGCCGTTAGAATAAAAATAAGTACGACGACGTACTTTCCGTATTCCCAGAACACCATAGATTTAGTCATGCGCCACAAAACCTCTGCGCCCGTGATATAAGCACAAAGGTACATAGTTCGTTCATCTTTTTTCCTGGGCGAAGTAAGGACCCACGGTATGCCAAAAATTAAAGTTGCAATCGCATGCAGGGTAGAAACGATACGGAATTGCTTCATTAAAAATGCCAACCCCATATGGGATAAAAATAATAACGTTAATTTAAACATCTTTCCTCAGAAGACTCTTTATACGGTTAATATAAAATTCATAAGTGAAATTTTCAGACGCTTTAATTGCATTTACAGATTCCATTTTCCACTGATCAGGATTCTCCCAATACCCGATGACAACGTCGGAAAATTCCGCTGCAGATTTAGAGCTCAAGGATTTCCCAACTTTAAACTTTTCCAAATATTGCCGTACGCAACTGACATCACTTGAAATCGGAACAACTCCGTAAGCCATCCCTTCGCTTACAACTTTAGGCCACCCTTCACTGCATTCAGTCGGCAAAATAGAGATGTGTGCTTTTTCATATAACGTTTCCAGTTCCTGCCTTGAAACCCAACCGTAGAATCGAATTTGAGAGGACAAACCTAATTCGGCAGCAATCTTTTCAAACGAAGAACGCTCAGGCCCATCTCCAGCCATATAAAGATTTGCAAATGTTCCTTGAGCATTCAAACAAGACAAAATTTCAATTGCTTTACCAGCGCCCTTTTTGTTTTCTAACCGTCCAGCAAAAATTAAATGGATAGGCTGAGTTAGCTTTTTATGTTGTGCGGAAAGATTAGCCCGATCGAGTTCATTTTGAGAAATGCATGGATTTAAAAAAGAATGAATATGCTTTGGTTGGTCTGCCCAAGCTCCATTAATGGTAGTATCTGCATGACAAAAATTTCTTTTAAGCCAAAAACGCTGAAAAGTATAAGACCAAGGTTCTTTACCAGACGGGCTCCAATTTCCGGCATATTTGATCCACCGCTTCTTCGGATGACAAATAAAAAACAATAAAACAATCGCCAGCAAACTGATATTCGCCGGACATCTAACATGCACTACGTCTGTTTTTCGGATCTCTGTTAAGAGGGTTTTAATATATAAAGGAATAAAAAAAATAATTTTAAACTTATCAACCAGTCTTTCTCCGCCGGCAGGAGGAATAGCCACAAATTGCACCTTTGGCGAGGAGTAAGGCTGAGTGCTTGCCGGAGCGTTTTCAGGATAAAAACATGCGATATGCCGGACTTCATCAAAAAGCTGACTCAAATAATCAATTTCTCGAACCGTAGGGCCCCAACCAACAATGATTCCATTTTTTTTATAGTGTGGAGTATGCGATATGATTAATAATTTCAAAGGCAAAGTCTTTTTGGATCAGATGCTTCCAGCAAATGATGCAACAAATCAGAGTATTCTTTAGCTATAATTTCCCATGTCTGGTCATGAAGCGTTCGTTCGCGTGCCGCTTTCCCCATTTTTTTTCTCAAACTTTCATCTTCGAGCAAGGTAATCACTGCTTGAGCGACAGCCATCGCATCCTCCGCCGGAACACTTATTCCAGTTGCTCCTTCTGCAATAGCTTCAACCAGTCCGGAGTTTTTGGATACCACTGCTGGCTTTCCGCACAAAGCAGCTTCTACCGCAGCAATTCCGAATCCTTCAAAATCTCCTGTGCTTAAATGTCGGCTTGGCATGAGAAAAACATCGCACACATTAAATAATTGAATAAGAACTTTTTCTTCTACCATTCCCAAAAAATGAACAAATTTTTCCATTCCTAATTTCCTTGAAAGCTCCGCCCATTCTTTTTGCTTAGTTGGAAGGCCTGCAATGAAATAATGAGTATCCGGCATTTTTTTTAAAATATATGGCAAAGCGCGAATAACAATATCGTGACCTTTACGTTCGCTAACCTGTCCAACAGAAAGTAAAAAATATGTTCCTGGATATTTTGAGCGAATTATTTTCAGTTCAGAGTCAGATAAAATTTTAAATTTTGAGTCGTCGGCACCATTCGGTATTACTTCGATTCTGCAAGGATTAGTTCTCATGATTTTCATTTGCTTGCAAGTGTATTGACTGACAGCCACAACGCAATCGGCTTTGCTTATCGCCCATCGCTTGATGCACCGCTCCAAAGAAGAACTAGGCTTTCTTCCATGTTCAACTGCAACCCAAGTTAAATTAAAAAAATGAGAAAGAATTGCCATAAGATAAACAGGCGTATCACCCGTGGCCAAAACGGCGTCGGGTTTCCACTTTTTTGCATAATTTGAAATTAGACACAAACGATACGGAATAATAAGTGGACCTAGAATAGAATTAGACGGCCAGCGCTGAATCCGAAAATTTTGGGATTCATTAAAACATCTAATTTCTTCGTCTGCAGCAAAATTCTGGGATGTTATTACTGCGACCTCCCACCCCATTTGGCTTAGATAGCGTGAAAGTTGATAGGCCTGCGTACCTATTCCACCTGGCCCAGGAGGGAACTCGGAAGCCAAAATCATGAGTTTAGGCATTAAGGATTGATTTCTATATAATTGAGAACTCTATTTTTAATTTCCGAGATACTTTCAGAAAAAGCAAATAGACGGCCGAAGATATCCACAGAAACCAATTTGGCCACATAATATGGCGATTGAGTACGCAGCATATACTCCTCATCTTTCTTGGAAAGACGTAACAAATGAGCAATATATCCATTCTCAAAATACCCTAGTTTTACACGAATATTTTTATGCCCATACATAGGAAATCCGTTTTTCTTTTTCATGACAAGACGCTTGGGTAAGCGACTCGCCGCTGCCTGCCGCACAATGAATTTATCAATAAAAAAAGGATGCTTTAAATTGTGTAAATTAAAAAGAGAAAAGCTGGTTTTCCATTTCAAGGGTAGGTTGACAGCAAAACGAATCATTTCTTCATCCAGAAAAGGAAATCTGGACTCAACCCCAGCCAACATTCCCATACGATCATTTCGGTGCAATAAAGCGACGAGACCCTCTCTGATCATTTGAATACTTAGATAGTGCGAAGAAACTTGGTCTGATGGCAAAAAAGCAGCATACTTTTTTTCTCCTTCTCCCCGTAACTGCTGTCGTTCAAAACGTTGGACCAAAAGCCCGATAAAATCATTAATATTTGGCCCTTTCGTTCCAAGCACATATTCTTTTAACCTGGGCACTAATCCATAAATAGCCGCTAAGAAATTAATCGGTGCTCTCAAAATGGGATCCCATCTTCTTGTGAGTAATCGTGGATAACCAAGAAAAAGCTCATCGGCCCCCTCGCCAGTCAAAACAGCCTTGACGCCTTTTTGATGGGCTAATTTTGCTACGCCGGCAAAAGGAATAGCATTAGTGTGCGTTACAATTGGACACTCATAGTAATATGTTGCTTCGACCCATCCTGAAAGGATCATCTCAGGTAAAAATTTAATATCATACAGCGGTTTTTGAATTGTGCGCCCGAGTATTTGTGCATCTTCAAATTCGGAGTGTTTACCTACAACATTTGCAGTAAAAAGCGTTAGATCAGGATTTGATTGTGCAGCAATAGTAGCAATAAGACTTGAATCAATACCACCGCTGACAAATGCCCCCATTGGGGCATCGCTCATTAACATTTGTTGTACACTTCTTTGCAAGATCGTCTCAAAAATATTCTGGACTGATGACAAACTCATCCGATCCAATTCCTGGTAATATTTTTTATCAACATCCCATGTTACATTGTAATACTCTTTGGATTCCGGTAACATTCCGGGACGGCATATCAGATAATGTCCAGGTCGGACTTGTTCCACATTTTGAAAAACAGTGTATTCGTTAGAATGATCTCCAATGCTAGCGGCAGAGAAAAGAGTACGAATTGGATCAGGATCAATTTTGATAGCTGCCGCTAATGCCTTGACTTCAGAAGCCCAAAAAAGAGCTCCGTTTTGATACGTCCAAACAAGGGGCTTTATCCCTAACCTGTCTCGGCAAAGATAAACTGTTTGATCTTTCAGATCACAAAATGAAAATGCAAACATTCCTTTAACTGCTTGCAAAGTTTCGGGAACTCCAAAATGAATAAGATGTTCAAACAAAACGTTCGTATCAGACGTTGACCGAAACGACACTCCCAGCGTTCAAAGTTTTTCGTGCAATTCTAAATAGTTATAAATTTCACCGTTGTAAGTCAGAACAAATCGTTCATTTCTAAACGGCTGATTACCTGCGGGAGAAAGATCGAGAATGCTAAGCCTATTATGCGCAAAACCTACATTTTCTTGAATATAAATGGAAAAATCATCAGGGCCGCGATGCTGCAATTTGCTGCCCATGGCCCGAAGAATTTCTTCCTTCATTTTTTCCTTAGGACCTAATTGTATTCCAGCTATTCCGCACATAAAATCCTTCTTCCATCGTTAAAGGGCATACTTTCTTTTTCAAAAAAGGGGATTTGCGGAAATTGTTTCAACATTATAGAGGCTTTACGGTATCTGCTTAAAGTTACCCCAACAGTATTAGGTAAAGTTAAAAATGCAATAAATAATTTTCCTATTTTTTTAAAAACCCCACCCCAAATCGTAAAGACCCCAAAAATACGGAGCCATAGCATTTCCTCAACTTGTCGTGGGGTAAAATAGCGTCTGGCCAAATAAATCTCTGAATCCGTTGGCAAATGCCTATGGAATAAATTACTCCGACTGCTCGCATAAGTAATCACCCTTGCCTTGTGAACGCGCAAGCCGCCCTGAGGTGCGTGATGATGCAACACAGAAATTTTGGAATTCAAAATCATTTGTTCTCCGGCCAAATAGACGCGCATTCCCAAATCACCGTCAGCCCGTTGTTTATGATCATAAGCCAAATCAAAAAGGCCGGATTTCTCTAAAACCCCCCTGTGAATCATAGTGTTATTTGTAGGAAAAACATCGCTCGTGCGGCGATAACGGAAATTTTTCGGCAAGGGTCCCGCTCCAACTTCATCAGCAACTCCGGAAGATACTCTATTTTGAAATAAATGCAAACTTTGAAGATGGGACTCGATCAAATCAGGAGTGATTTCGTCATCGTCATCAAGGAATAAAATAAAATCACCTTCAGCCATTTTCAAACCAGCATTTCTCGCGCTACACTGGCCGGGCTTTTCAAGATAAATTAATTTTAAAGGTAAATCTTCGAATTCTTTTCTAAGCTCCACATCTCTTTGCGACATGGGAGTCTGATCAATTACAATAATTTCGAACGGCTTGATAGTTTGCTCTTTAAATTGTCTCAAGATTGTTCTTAAGTATGAATATCGTTGCAAGGTGGGAATAAGCACACTTACTAAAGATTTTTTGTGGGGTGCGGCTGAATTTGCAAAGACGCGTTGATAAGGATCTGACTCTTCTCGCCCCTTACTTTTTTTCACTTCATTCCATGAACTCCAGGCTTTTTGAAAAGTTGCATATCTTGTCATTACGGCGCGTGCCCAAGCCCACAAGGTCCATTTTCGGCCAAAACAAAAATCAATAAATCGAAGCTCATCTTCAAAAGGAAGCGAAACGTTGTTTAACTGCTTTTGAGAGGAAATTAAGCTAGGAATATAACGCGTTAGAACACCGCGAGTGATAAAACGATGCCCCATTTCCAACGAGGCGGCTTCCAAAGTTTGAAACTCAGGATAAATTCCCCCCATTTTTCTTAATACATCCGTGCGAATCAAACAGGCGCGAAGCGATAATCTCCAGGAAGTTGATTCAATTTTCGGATCCGGATCACAATTAAGCATCCATGTCGGCACCACAAAGTCAATCGTTCCCGGCAGGCCGTTCATTCCCATTCGTAATCCTGCGTGCCATACATCTATCGCTTGACCTAAAAGATGTTGAACTTTTTCTTGGTCGGGCTTGCCACTGTCAGGGTGCCAAAATAAGACAGCTTCAGAAGTTGTCTTGATGTGCTGTGTTATGACATTAAAAACATCTTGGACAGAAAATTTAACGCGGTAAACTTCGCCCAATTTCCATTCTATTGGAAAGGTCGAATCATCAAATAAAACAAGATTAACTTTTTTATTCATTATCGCCGGTAATTTCAGAATACAATTTTTGAAAAGCTTTAATCTGCTCGGAAAGTTGAAAATAATTCAAAATTCTCTTTCGTCCATTCACTCCCATTTGCCGTCTCAGATTAACATCTTTCATTAAACAGGCCACTTTTTCCAAAATTGACTTTGCGTCTCTGCGCAGTACGACAAATCCGGTAACTCCATCCTCAACATTTTCAGATAATCCATCCGCATCAGAACAGACAACCGGAAGCTCCATAGATTGCGCTTCTAAAACCGCATTACAAAACCCTTCTGAGACAGCCGCATGCAAGAAAACATCGGCCCGACTCATTTCATCTTTTACCTCTTCTCGTGATTTTGCCCCCAAGAGAATAACTGTATCCTCAAGATTTAACTGATGCTGACAAAATGTCAACGCTTCCAAATAATTTCCCACACCTACAATTCGATATTCGATGCTGAATCCTTGGTCCTTTAATAAACGAACTGCCTGCATTGCAAATTCATATCCCTTTTTCCACTCGAGCCTTCCAACGCTCAGCAAACGAAGAGGGCGATCTGGAGTACCAATTTTTTCAGAATTTTCTTTTGTTTTACGAAAGAAAAAATCGGCATCAATCGCTGGCGGGATTAAAAAATGCGTTTGGTCCTCGGGACAGCCTCGCTTCTGCGCTCGTAACCACAAATCATTACCTAGACAATGAATAGCATCCGAATTCTTCCAAACTTCTTCGTAATAATTAGCTTTTTCAAGACCCGAAAAATTAAGATCATACCCTCGAAAACTTACCACGAGTTTACAATCTAAAAGCTCCCTCAAATAAGTCCGACCAACGGATAATGCACCAAATTCGAAGTGCAAAATATCAGGTTCCAGAACTATAAACTCAGCATCCAAATAAAGTTTTCGGAAAATATCCAAACCGAATTGCTTGTAGCCACGGGCTAAATAAGCGAATGTTTTTAACGGTTTAAATAGACAGCATCGAATCAAGGCTATAGGCATAAGCATTGCAGCCAATAATTTTGGCCTATGCGGCCAGCAGACCTTCACACGATCCTGTTTTTGTTTAAAGCCTTTAAAGTGATTCTGATTTCTGATATGGCTATTTTGGCAAACAACGTGGACATTTTGCCCGTCTTCTAAAAGAGCAAGAAATTTATTAAAAATGAAAGTCTCCGAAATCTGTGGAAATTCGGAAACAAAAAGAACAATTTTTAGTTTGCGCTGCACGTAGACTCAAGAAGACTGGTGAACTCTTTTATTTGACGCTCTAAGGTAAATTTATCTAAAATTCTTTGGCGAGCTTTTTTTCCCATTTCCGTTCGAAGGGTTTTGTCTGAAGCAAGTTTCGACAATGCTGAAGCCATGGCTTCAGGATCGCGGACCGGAACCACAAGACCTTCTTCGCCATCCTGAACTGCTTCACGCATACCGCCGCAATCAGTCGTCACAATCGGAAGCCCGCAAGCCATAGCTTCCAGAACAGCATTTGAAACTCCTTCACTTAAGCTCGAAAGTAGAAAAACATCTGATTCTTGAAGTTTGTTACGCACTTCGACAGAGGAAAGACGTCCATGTAACGTCACATTTTTTTCAAGACCAAGATCTTGAATTGTGTAAAGAACGCGTTGTCGCTCAGGCCCATCTCCGATAATATCAAATTGGATTGGGATGCCTTTTTCAATAAGTTTACAGACAGACATTAAGGCGTATTCATACCCCTTACACCACACTAAAGAACCTACCGTAATAATTTTAAACTTCTTATTATCATCTTTATCGACTGGATAAAAAAAATTAGGGTCAACGGCCGGATAAATAACAGAAGCCTTTGAAGGATTTAAACCGTATTGCATCGCTGCACCCTTAATATGCGCACAGACACAGTGGACCGCCGCAGTCTTTTCAAAGGTTTCTTTCAACCCTTGGATGAGACTTTCACGCTCAGGATTATGGGGAGCAATGTTAATCTGGCTTCCGCGACAACTTACTATGGCAGGAATCCCCAACTCAAGGAGATCGATATTTTCAATAGCTGCTGAATTCCATGGGAAATAAATAGCATCCCATCTTTGTCCTAACAGAAATTTCAGCTTTAAAAAAGATAAGGGAACCCAGTCGATCTCGGCTTTTTCACATTTCAAATTCACTCTCTTTTTACTAGAAATAGTTATTCTCATTCCGCATTTGGCCAAGCCGACAATTAAACGCACTAGAAATGTTTCTGGCCTTGAGGAAATGCCAACGATTAAAAGTCTCAAAGGTTTCTTTTTAGACATATTTTTCAAGCCATCCCGAAAAAGTAAGTAGCATGGAAACCGTATAGCCCCCGTCTTTTTCAGGAGAGGCATAAAAAAGATTCACAAAATCCTTAATGGCGGCAGGCGAAAAGAATTCATTTAGCTTTAATCCGGGTTTTAACAACCATTGCTCTAGATTAGAACGGCCTTTGGCCGACAAAAACTGCACTTCCCAGTTTCTTTGAAAGAGACGCTTGCAAGTTAAAATTCGCCAAGCTTTTTTTAAAGCGCGTTTTGGCAGAAGCCAGGAATCAAAATGTTGATAATTAAAAAGATCCGCATCGTAAACTTGCCATGTGATTCTGGCCAATTTGGGAGCGAAACGTTTTAGATAATCAATTTGAAGCCGCCGTCCCCGGACAAACTCCGTGGGCACGGTACAAAAAAAATCGGTTAAGCGGGTATCATAAAATGGTAATCGAGGGAAAGCGCCCGGCTGAAACATACGGATACTCGCCATTGTCCACCGAAAGGACCATTGATCGGTTTTAAAAGCCTTGATACGAAAATCAGGATCTTCAAGATGCTCTGTCTTCTTAAGTTCCTCACTTACAAAACTTCTCAATAACTCATTTGGATTCTTATCTTTCAAATAATTTTGGCTGATTTGCTCCAATAGCCAAGCCGCCCCATTTTTACTGATTTTTTTCAGGGTGTGTTCTAAAAGCTTATTCGAGTCATATGCATTGCCTTCTGCGCGGAATTCCATATCGTCCAACCACACATCGCCCCAGTGAGCGGCCAGCAAATAATCAGCATGTTCCGCAATTTGATCTGTGATTAAGGCCTGACGACATTGCGTGATGTCCTGAAAGCCTTCCACACTTGCTAAAACATTGTTCAGCCGGTCGAAAAGATAAGGTTTTATTGTGAATTTCTGAAACGGTAAACCCGCGGCTGTCGCAATCCTGCCGGCAATGGCTGTTTCTGACGAATCGTCGGAATATCCATACGAATAAGACCAGAAACGATCCGGTAGAAGATCTGTTTTATTATGCATAAGCGCCGCTACGGTGCTGCGTGAATCAAGACCTCCAGAAACAGGCACGGCCACACGGCCCGACGCTGTTTGCTCGGCAATAACTTTATGGAATATTTCTGCAAAGTCCGAAACCGTATCTTCGTAAGAGCGCTTTAAATCTGGAACATGCCGCCAATTCCAATACCGTTCTTCTTTTATTAGCTTTCCGTTTTCATTAAAGACATAATGCGAGGCGGGTTTTAAAATTTTCACATCCTTAAAATAAGTTTTATCTTGAGGGAAAAATCCAAAACCAAAAAATCCGCTCAGGCCTTCCCAATCCAGTTGACGGCCTGAAGCCGCCTCAGAAACGGAAGGAAAATAAGTTCCAATCGCTGCCCGGTTTCCATCGGTAGCATAGTAAGCATGCAACGTTCCGAATCGGTCCGTCCAAACATGCCACTCTTTCGCAAGGCCGTCCCAAGCAAGAATTAAAAAATGCCCGTTAAACGCTTCGTTTTCTTGCTGACCGCTTAAAAGTTTCAAGCAAAAGTTATTGAGATCTGTCCGGGCAGGCCCATAAATTTCTCCCAATAAAAAAACTTCGCTTGCGTCGGACGAAGAAGAAAAAAATGGCATTCCTTTCCAGGCATCACTCGGAGATTGAATGCTACATTCCCAATTTTTTTCTTTTTTTAAGGACTGCCATGCGGCCTCTGAACGCGCACCACGGCCTTTATTGGCTGAAAAAGTAAGGAGCAAATCTCCGGCGAAAGTTGTTCCGGAAAGATTTTGCGAAGAAGAGATTGTGGGTTTAAGAATCAAAGATTAAGTATTTCAGAATAAAGGGCTTCGTGAAGCGCCACTTCCTTTTCAATAGAAAAATGTTCCTCGATCCGTTTTCTAGCAGCTTGACCTATACGTCTCCTTAAATCTTGATCGCTCATTAGTCTTGTAATCGCAGCAGCCAGGGCATCTGCGTTTTCGGGAGGAACAAGAATTCCGTTTTTTCCATTTTCAATAATATCCCGAGAGCCGGGGATGTCCGTTGCAATGCAGGCCTTTCCACAAGCCATGGCTTCCAAAAGAGCGACTGGACATCCTTCCATGCGCCATTTTCCCCAAGTCGGCAAAATAGCAATATCAACTTCTGCAAACAACGAAGGTATGTCGGCAACTCCCCCCAAAAAATGCACTCTGCTATTTAAACCGCTTTCAGAAATTATCTTTTTCAACAATTGCGTATAGTCTGGATCTAACGGCTTCCCCGCTAAAACTAAATGACCATTAGGAATAAATTTTAAAGCTTCCAAAAGCGTAGAATGCCCTTTAACGGGGAGCAAATGAGCAACACAGGCAATTAAAATTTCTGTTTTGGGAATATTTAAATTCTTTTTGATTCCAAGACTCACTGGAATGTCCGGACGATATTGATTAAGTGGAATTCCATGATGAATGAGCTTAACTTTATTTTTCAATCCGATTCGATTAAACATTCGCCGAGGCATTTCAGAATTGTCCACAACAATACGAGTTGCTAAGTAACTTCGAACAAGCCAACCTCGCGAGCCCCATCCCATAGCTTTTTTTGTATAAACCCAAGCTTTTGATCCAGCCATGAAGGCAATAAGAGGTTCCGTATAATCATCCATATAATGAAAGGAATGCCACAAATGGAAACGGTAGGCACGAAAAAAATCTGCCATACGCGCAAGACGAAAAATAAAACTCCTATAAGGAATGGCAGAAACCGTAAAGGGAGCTTCGATAAAAGGTATGTTCATACTTTTAACGCGTTTATCTAATTCTCCCCCCTTCTTCGCAACACAAACTGTTGGGGCGAATTTATTTCTATCCAACCGTTCAATAATATTCAACATAACCTGGCCGGAGCCTGCGGTAATAAAGTTGGGAATCGTGAAAAGAATTGAAATAGGCTTAGGCATACGTAAAAATTTGTACGTTAAAAGTTTTTTTGTCTACAAACACTTTTAAAAAGCTAGCCGTGTTGGTTTTTCTAAACGCCAAAATTCTCGTTGTGTTAGCGTTAACCTAGGAAGAAGATAAGGATTTGAATTAAGCGTTGCACATTTCGGTTGCATTGTAAAACCAAGCTGATAACCAGAATCCCTTAATTCTCGCGGAGAGCTTTTTAAGGCATCTCCATTTGGAAAAGCAAAAAAACGGCAAATCCGGTTCAATTTTTTTTCTAGTTCTACCTTCGATTCTTTTAATGCATGCTGCCTAGCAGCAAGTGGCTGATTAGCATGGTGAATCTCATGATACACACCATGACTGCCTATCTCCACTCCACTATCTGCAAGCTGCTTAATCTCAGGCCATGAAAGCATTTGAAAGTCTGGAAATGCTTTCAACAACCTTTCTTTTTCTCCTTCTGGAAACTGCGCTTTTAAAAAGTTCATAGCTGATGCTTGAGAAGCAAACGATAAGGATTTCATTTCCGTTCTAATTTTCTGAAAGGCCATTTCCCTCTCTTGGCGATTGCGTAAGAACCAATTTTTTTTGAAAATTTCTATTCCGGCACATTCTCCATAAAGTAGAAAAAGAGCCAGTTCAACTGTCCAAATCGTATTTTCGTGTCCGCAAGAACCTGTAGAAACAAAAAGGGCCCATGGGAGTCGTAAACTTGCCATAATGTCCGCTACTAGAAGATTGTTTGCATATCCGTCATCAAATGTAATAACTATACCCTGCCTTTTCAAAGGTTTTTTATTTTGGAAATGCTCTAATAATTCATTACAGCTCATAACATTCTGCCGACGAAAAAAATTAATGTGTTCCCGGAAATCACTCAAAAGTGTAAAATTCCGCTCAAGGCGCGGATCTCTTTTTTTCTCGACAATTCCATGATAGGCAAAAACCTTGACTCGTGGCGCGAAAAACAAACCTAGCATATTTTAAAATTAAAAAACTGGTTCCCTTTAGAAAACTCCAAAGATGCTGTTTTTCTAACATGAGAAGTATATTTTTTTTTATACTCTTCCACACCTAGAAGAAAATCCATTTCGACAAATCCCTTTTGAACGGAATCAGCGATAATATACGCAAGCAATATTCTGCCAGGGCTATGCTCTTCCACAGAATGGTCATAGCAAGGCTTGTAATAATAAATTTTATTCTTCCACTCAAAACCAAAATGGGCAGCAACAATTTTTTGATTCCACACCAAACAGTCAAAACGCAAAACATGATTATTTTTTAGCTCTTCCAGAAGGTATTTGTAAAAAAATTTATTTTCATCCTTCGAGAAAAGGCTCTCTCCGCCCTTTCGTTCCCACTCCCGTACGTGCAAGGCCATAAAATCAGACAAATATCCCCGTATAAACTCGCTTTCATTTAAGCAATGATATTCTAAACTTCCATTCTGTTCGAACCAGTTAATGTGCTTCCGATAATGCCGATGCTGGGTTAGTTTTTCTAAATTCTTAAAGGCCTCCTCACAGACAGAAGAATGTTCTGTTTTCCACTGATGTGAAACCCGCAAACGAGAGCGCCAAAAAAAACCCTTCTCCAAACCTCTTCTGTTTTGCGAGTACTTTTTTAAAAGAAGAGGTGAGGACAAGGGAGATTCTTCAGGAATTCGCCGAAGAAAAATTTTTCCCCAACCCGTCTTATCATTCATCCAAGAAAAAAAATGCTCCAGAACTTCCGTATCCGCGAAATCAAAAATAGCATTATTATAATCGGCTCTAAAATGACCGATTAAACGCCACACGCTAGGCTCACTCAACTCACAATAAAATGGAGCAATAAGACGAATTTTTTGTTCATCTTTAATAATAAGCAATCTGAGCTTTTTATTCTTCCCGTATGCTTTCCACCAAGCCCTAGAAAATCCGCAAAGAGAAAATGCGTCTAAATGCCTATTGCTTTCAACCAAAGAATCCCAATCTTTCGAAATGGTTTCAAAGTAATTAGGATCTTCGATTAGCGAACAATGCAAGGGCATAGATAGGTATTTCTCATAGTTTTAAAGCGACATAGTGTATGTGATGACAAGTAAGAGCAATATTCAAAAGACTTGTTTTGACGCCTTTTGATTTATCCAATTTAATTTCTTGCTTATCCGGTATCCAAAATTTATATTCCGGATCAAATCTTTTTTTCCCTCCCAAAACGGCTTGAACCTTATAACCTAAAGACTCTAAGAAAGAAATATTTATCCAGGGCAACTTTGAATAAAGGAGTTGGCTGCCGTTCGATTCCGGATAAACCCAGTACCCTTCAAAAAAATTTTTGTTTTTTATTTGTTTTAAAATAAAAGGAAGGAGCGATTTCCAAGCCTTCGGATTAAAATTGCGCCCGAAACGACCCCAAACGTTATGACTTGAAAAACAAAATACGCCTTTCGACTTTAAAACCCGATACGTCTCACGAAATGCCTGGAAACGGGATGCCTCTGGATAGATACAATCAATACCATTAAAAGAAAAAAACGCTGCTTCAAAAGAAGCTTTATCGAAAGATAACTGACAAGCGTCCATTTTAAAAAATTTTGCTTCTGGCAATTGCTTTCGCGCTCTTACCAAAAGATCTTCCGATAAATCAATTCCTACGGCTTTATATCCCATACTCATTAAATGGCCTGTTGTCCGGCCTGCGCCACAACCTATATCCAAAATATGAGCGGGAGGAGGAGGAAAAAAATTCTTTACTATGTCATATTCAATAGGGTACAAAACCTTTTCTTTACAGTAGCTTTCAACAGCGACAGGATCGCTATACGTTTTAATGTTCAATAGGGTTTTAGGATGCAAAGTATGGGAATCAAAATTCATAAGGATTTTAAAATATCATGAGTTAAATAAAACGCTTTTGGCCTATTATCCATCAAGAATCACGTCGTTTTATGACACGAGCAGGATTGCCCACAGCTATAGACATTGCAGGAATGGAACGCGACACAACGGATCCCGCTCCAATAACAGACCCGTTCCCTATGATTACACCAGCAAGAATGCATACATTAGCTCCGATCCAAACATCATCTTCAATGACTATATTCTTACCTGCAACTGGCTGCCGACGAATTAAAAGACCGGGTTTAAATGTATGATTTCCAGATACAATGATTGTATGAGCAGCGATTCTTACATTATTCCCAATAATGATATCTCCCGTAGCTTCGATCATCGAATAATCATGAAAACTGCAGTGGTCACCTATCTTTATTATGCTTTTATCGGCATTTAATTTGGTATAAGAGTAAATAACCGTATGGCTTCCGATAGACACATTTCCCGAAATCCGAACATTATCTTTTAATTCCACTTTCTCGCCAAGCACGAGAAGTTTAGGCTGCTTAATTTGAATGTTCTTACCAAGAATGACGGAGTTGTTTTTAATGCAGAGGCTTTTTTGTCGAAAAAATTGCAAAGTGAAAAATTTAATTTTTGATAAAATCAAATTAATTTTTAAGCGCCCCCTTCCAAATTTCATTTAAAATGATAATACATCTTTGAAACTTCCATCCCTGGATATAAGCATGTTTTTCCCATCCAACATCAGAAAATTGCTTCTGCTGATCAATATTTTTTTATTCTCATCCATATAATATCTCGTCACAGCTCAATTTTAACCCACGACGATTTTAGAAAAATAAATTTCGAGCTGTTATATTTCCATTTGTTAACCGTGTGGCCAATTTTTCAAAAAACCAGGCCAAATTTTTCCAAGCATAAGGGTTTTTTGAACACAGAATTAATGCCCAAATGCATAAGAAAAAACCATACACTCCCTGTCGGTATCTCGCTTCACGAATCCATTCATTTGCAAGAGCCTGCCTGTATAAATTATCGAAACGATGGATGCCAGAGGCTTTTAACCATTCCTTTATTTTATGAAGAGCTGCTCTGCCCGCTTTAAAAGAAGCTATTTTATTACTCATTAAATGACTATGCGTTTGGCCTCTTCTTTGTAAAACCAACGCTTCCGGAATAGCTGAAATACCCATTTGACTGGCAGCCATCTTCATGCAGAGAATCCAATCCTCGGAAATGTATACATCCGGTGGATATCCGCCAATCTTATCAAAAGCACTTTTCCGGAACATAAGAGATGTATTTGGAATTTTATTACTCTCCAAGTACAACACTTTAAAAATTTCATCACAATTTTGGGGGAATTTTCCAGAACTGACTCTGGCTGGAAAATTTTCTATGGGTTTTAATTCGTCGTCAATCCAAGTAACTAAAGAAAAGACCATGTCAGTCAACGGATGCTCGTCCAAGAAACAGGCTTGTTTTTCCAATCTTTCAACTTTAGCGATATCATCTCCATCCAAAATCGCAATATATTCCCCTTTGGCTTGCTGTATTGCATAATTCCTAGCAGCGCCTGGACCAACGTTGGTTTTCATACAAAAAATTTTTATTTTGCTATCTCGAGCAGGAAAATCTTTAAGAATAAGTGGCGTTTCATCTGTGGAAGCATCATCAACAATTAAGATTTCGTAACTTTCTTTAAAGGTTTGATTAATCATGGATTCAATGGCGGCGGGCAAAAACTTAGCGTGATTATATGCAGCAATAATGACTGATACCTTTACACTTCGAGTTTCCATATTTGAAACAATTTCCGCCTCTTTATTTTTTGACGATTAATGGTAGGGAGTCTCTTCATAATTATCCACGAACACTTCCTCTTTGATCATTTTCAAAAATTCATGTCCAAATTTTTGATCCGGTTCCAAATAATTTCCTTCTGCCCATTCATTCCATGATTTAATAAAAATAATTCGTTTGTCCCTTTTTTTATCTTGTATAAGCGATAACGCTTCTTTCAAATGCGCTTGAAATATTTCCGGCCTACTATCGTGCAAAACGACTCCGCGCAAACCGCAACGCGGGGTATTGTCCCAATTCGGCAATATCGATGGGAAATAATTCTCTTCGAATCGAACATTCTTAAATGCCCCATAAACAGCTTTTGAATATTGAATAATTTTAGGAAGTCTTAAATATCTTCTGGTATATGTTTGCCAATGATTGCCTGTAATCTTTTCGAAGGCTTTTGCCATAATGGTACTGGAAAGATGGTTTATAAAAGTCGCGGGCAAGTTATAAGTAAACCCATCGAAATAATGTGCTGTGTCCGAATACTTTCTTCCCGTAATTCCAACAAAAAAAAGCCCCTTCAATCCTTCTTTGATGGCAAGCTTATTCCACAATGATGTAAAACCCTTCGCATCCTGAAGATCGTTCGACCTATAAATGGCAAAAAGAGGTTTATCTTCTACTTTAATGTAACGCTTGTCATGAAACGCGGGCAAAAGAGAATAAAAGTGTTGTGTATAATCCTTCTCCCCACCATAAGTCTGCTCCATCATGATTTTATTAGGGAGATTATGCCAAACTCCTGTCCATGATTCATTTGCCCATGCCAAACAAAATGGGAAATCCGGTTCTCCAGATTTAAGAACTTCGTTAAAAGGTTTTTCAAGCAACCTTTTGCCATTAAACCAATAATGCCAATAACAAAACCCTTCTATTCCATACTTTTTTGCCATTTCTGCCTGGGCAGCTCGAGTTTCTGACACACGAAGATCATAGAAACCTAAATCGGCCGGAATATGCGGTTGATAATGACCGGGAAATAGAGGCTTCGCTTTAGCGACATTTGTCCACTCCGTAAATCCTGGCCCCCACCATCTATCATTTTCCGAAATAGGATGAAATTGCGGTAAATAAAAGGCTATTAAACGAGCTTTGGCTTCTGAAGTTTTAATAGGATTCATTCTAATTGGATAAAATCAACTGGGGTCTGTGCCAGTCCATTCTAAAACACCTATTCCGAAACCATCTTGACCAGGATCTTCTATAATTTCCTGTGTTTTTAAACATTTATTTTTAAGACTGTTCCAAAAAGCAGGCACTTGGCCAACATCAAATTTCGTTAGAATGCCGTATTTTGTTTTAAAATCAGGGGCAATATCGTGGAAAGCAACAATGCCATTCTGGCGAACCAATGGCGCATACATTTTATAATCACTAGAAACACCGGATAATGAGTGATCCCCATCAATAAACAAAAAATCTAACTTTTCATCTCCAAGCCATTGTCTGACTTTATAAAGCGTTTGGCTGGAGTGCGAGTCAGCTGTAAGGCACGTTATCTGTTGTTTGGACTTTGCGAAGGTGCGAAATGCAAGTTTTTGAGGAATTGTGTAGTTTCTATCTATGGAGAGAATCTTAGCGTCTAGTTCTGCAGCTTCGGAAAAAAGGTGTAAGGTTCCACCCTTCGCACCTCCAATTTCACACAAATGTTTCGGGCGAATTTTTTTTAGGATTTTCAATAATTGAAGAATTTCAAATTTCTTTTGTATTGGACAAAAGCAAGGACAACTAAAAACTTCATCGATAATATCTTCCAACGCTTCCTGCTTACCACTTTTTTCTCGAAGCCGTTTAGCCTCTTTAGAAAAATACAAAAATTTATCAAGACCGGAAGCCAAGCGCGGGGCTATACGATAAGCAGTTTTTTTAATTATTCCTTTTATCATAGATGACTATTCTCCGATTTGGTGTATATCGATGAGAAATCTCTCCATGGAATTTCTCTGTTAAGAAGCCTTGCTAACGCTTCCATATCTTTTTGATAAAATTTCTTAAGCTTGTCCCGAACAGAGGGATCTATCTCTTTACCTCCATCATCTTTCAGAATGTTCCATTGTTCAAACCAATAATTAAATTGTCTTCGAAACTTAGCAGGGATTTTCAACAAAATAAATCTAAGCGGCGAATATTGAAAAATAGGCCAATTTTCAATATTTCCATACAACCAAGGGATTCGGCGTTTTGTTCCTCCGATGTGACATTTAGCTTTTAGATTAAAGGAAACAAACTTATCATCTACCTCTAGAAAATTAAATATAGCCTTCAATAACCTCCCCGGATTCGATTCAAGCTCTTCAGTAAATGCAATAAATAAATGTCCGCGTTCGAACAATTGGTAATAGATATTCAAAATACGGGCGTATTCTCCCTGAATAATATAACTGTTCGTTTCTGTCGGATGCATGCGAGCTTCTTTTAAAGCATCACCATCTAATAACTGATGAACAGCTTCTTCGAAGGATCGATTTTCTAACCCTCGACGAAGTGACATTCGATAATGGGATATCGCTCTTTCAATAGGGTTCCGAAGTATTGCAATTAATTTCACATTAGGAAATGTCGTCTTAATTCTTTCCGCAATGGTCTCAACGGATGTGGATTGGTAACCCATCATGTAGTATGGCGTAGCTTTACCCCAAATTGCATTTATCGGCGCTCCATCAAAAAATTCTTTAATATACGGACCTAGACCTTTAACATAACGTTTATCATGGCTAAAAAAAGGAGCTTCCTTTTCTGGTGGCATATAAATTTTCGGATGCTTTTTTAGAAAACTAAATAACGTGGTAGTTCCTGCCTTTTGTGCGCCAATGATAATAAAATCCAGAGTGTTTTTATTAGGGGACTGCTTCAAACGCATTCTCCAAATATCAAGTAAGCGACTTCTTAAATAGTTACTTAGCCCTTAACTCTCAGGGCTTCATTTCCCAATCCAACAAGGGCGTAACGATGCCTAATCTTTGCTGATTTAAGGTAAAGCCAACCTCCGAGACATTCAATCTGACAACATCTTCGTGGTATTCGATAAGGCTACCTGTCTTTGCGATTGCGCCTATCGAAATTCGATAATATCCCGGCCGAAGTAAACATTTTGGAATTTTGCAAACCGATATATATTTCCCGGACTGTCGAACAAAATTATTTACGTTCATATCGGTATCCCACGAAGTCCAGACAATATTTCCTTGTGAATCAGTTATACGCGCAAGAAGTGCTAAATTTATTGTCGATATGATTTCATAGCCAATTTCCACTTTAAAAGGTTGATTAAAACCAACCACCGTCGCGGGTTCGTTGCCGGCAACAATTTGCGCGAACTGAATTTCGATTTCATCACACTTCGCTAAACCCAAAGGACGTACCCATCTCATGCGCACCTCTTGATGGCATGACAAATAGGCCTCTACCACCTTTATAGACGGTCCATATAACTTTAACTGTCCCTGATCAAACCAAAATGTTTTCTCACAAAGTTGGGTAATAGATCCCATAGAATGACTGACAAAAATAACAGTCCGGCCAGCCTTTGCAACTTGCCCCATCTTACCTAAGCATTTGTTTTGAAAAGAGACGTCCCCCACAGCAAGGACCTCGTCAACAAGTAAAATTTCTGGTTCGAGATGAGCCGCGACAGCAAAACCTAAACGCACATTCATTCCGCTTGAATAATGCTTCACGGGTGTATCAATAAATTTTTCAATTTCGGAAAAAGCAACAATCTCGTTAAATTTTTTATCTATCTCATGCTTGCGCATGCCGAGAATTGCGCCGTTTAAATAAATATTTTCCCGTCCTGTTAGCTCAGGGTGAAAACCAGTCCCTACTTCAAGAAGACTTGCCACGCGGCCGCGCAAAACGGCCCGCCCAGATGTCGGCTCTGTGATTTTTGAAAGAATTTTAAGAATCGTCGACTTACCCGCTCCGTTGCGCCCGATGATGCCAACAATTTCTCCAGGCTTAACAGAAAAAGAGACATCTTTAAGAGCCCAAACTGAATTAGGTTCCGGCCCAGCCTGCGGATCATTGGGATCAATCATGATTTGCTTTGATCCAATTTTACGCGGTGGTTCTTTTCCGATCATGCGATATCGCCACCGATCGAACGATTCACGCAAAGTCGTGGCCCCCACAACTCCGAGATGATAGAGCTTGGAGAGATTTTCAACTTCAATGATAGGGCGAGACATTAAATGGTATCCACAAAAGTGCGTTCAACTTTGTTAAAAATTAAAACTCCACTTACTAGGACCACAAAGGTTCCCAACCCCGAGACCCAAAGATAGTCCAAGTCCACAAACCCTTTACCGAAAAAAGCGTAACGGTAAGCTTCGACAATTCCTGCCATAGGATTTAAAGCCATAACAAATCTCCAGGCTTTTGGTATGACAGAGATGGGATAAATAATCGGAGTTGCGTACATCCAAAGCTGTGCCACAAAACCAACTAAATGATGAAAATCTCGGTATTTAACGGTCAATGCCGCAATCCACAAACCGACGCCCAAGCTAATCGCAGCAATTTGCAAAAGAAGAAGCGGAAGCATAATCAAAAACGGATGCGGGTGAATACTGGTTCCGGCCGGAGTAAAAAATTTAAAATAAAAGTAAAATCCTAGAAAAGTCACAAGCTGAAGCGCAAAGGTCATTAAATTGGACATCACAACTGAAAGCGGAACAATAAGACGCGGAAAATAAACTTTTCTGAAAATCTGCGCGTTGCTAATAAGCGAATCCGAAACACCTGTCAGACATTGTGAAAAATAACTCCATGGCAATAAACCACAAAGATAAAATAATGTGGGGGGAAGCCCATTCGTTGGAATCTTAGTAACATGGCCAAAAATTATGGTGAAAACCAAAGTGGTGAGAAGCGGTTGGAGGATAAACCATAAGGGCCCAAGAATAGTTTGTTTATATTTTGCGACAAAATCGCGGCGAACGAGAAGAAAGAGAAGATCTTGATAGTGGAGAAGCCCTCGCCAATCGATATAAAACCAGCGTTTGTTAGGCTGGATGATGACTTCGAAATTTTCTTGGGGGTTTTCTGACATCAGCTTTTACAGCTTCGCCCTCTCAGTCCCACCTCTCGGCACGACCTACGAGGAAAAAAATAAGGACAGCCCCCGTTGACTTCAAATCTTTTGGGTTCTGTCCTTTATCTGCAACATCTCGCGACCTTCTTTAATACCGTCTAACATTTAATTTCTATGGGAAGACGGCATTGTGCCCTCTTTACGCTGCACTAAAGCGGCTCCACACAGCTCTGGTCAATCTGAATTGAAATCGACTGCATGAGTAAATCCAGCGAAATGACGAGCCGGCAATGATTGTCTTTACGCACGATAAAACCTTCTGTGCCTTTAAAAACTCCAGAGCGAATATAAACGCGCTGGCCTTCTTTTAAATAGGGGAATGGATCAATCTGAATATCTGCCTCAATAAACCGGCGTATCACCAAAAGCTCGGCCTCCGGCACTTCCACAGGGTTTCCGGATTTTTGACCGACAAAATTTGCCACGCCAACGGTATTTAAAATATCAAAACGGGCTAAAAGCGGCGTGCGAACAAAGAGATAGCCCTTGAAAAGGGGCTCTTCGATTTTCATTTTGCGGTCTGACCAGTGGCGGGTGATTTTTCTAAGCGGTAAAAAAGTCTCAAAACCTTTTTTGCCAAGCTCCCGGTCAACCAGCTTTTCGTGACGGCTTCGGGTGTAGAGAGCAAACCAATGGGCCGTGTTCCATTTTTTCTCGAACTCTGCTTCCAAAACTGATTTTGACAGAGTATTCGCTTGGATCATAATAAGCCTCTCATTGGAAATTGGGTTTCCAACTTCGGATAGGTAGATTGGCGAATAGATTTATCTTTTATTCATGCGCTCAAGAAGCCAGGCATCCAAAATGTCTTTCTTAAAACGCCATTGGCCGCCGATTTTCGTAGCCGGGATCTCTTGCTTTTTCAGGAGACGATAAATCGTCACAAGGTGAAAGCCGAGATACTTAGCTGCTTCTTTCGGGGTCATGATTTGGGTGCGTTCGGGTCTCTTAGGCTGCTCTATTTTAGGTTGTTCCATCTTTTTCCCTGTTTGTTTATGTTCAATTTTGATTAATTAAGTTATATTCTGGATTAAAATCTACATCAGTTATTATATAAAGTCAAGTATTGATCGTTATAGTTATATTTGCTATTTTCTCCAAACTCTTCATTTTAGAAGGGTTATGGCTATACGATAGGGCAAGAAAAAGATTGAATCCTAGGGGTAAATGTAATATGCTGCTTCTCAAATTTCGCTCGTCAGCCATTTATCTTTGAAGCACGTATCCGAATACAACAAAGGAGTTACGATGAAAAAAGGAATCCTATTACTGGCCCTGATCTCTTTGTTTTCTTTCTCTCATATCGCTTTTGCCGATGAAACCGTTTGGCAACTCGCCAAATCCCCTGACTATGGGAAAAAAGTCGGTGGAATGCTCGGGCGCGGACTTGTAAATGCCGCGACATGTTTTGTGGATCTTGTCGTTCAGACCGTCAATGGAACCAAAGATGGGCCTCCTTTTGTTGGTACTTTGACGGGTCTCGGCGGTGGGTTGGCTTGCACAGCTTTAAGGGCCACATCCGGGGTATTGGACGTAGCCACTTTTTGGGTACCTGGTTTTAATGGTATTCCTGTTTCAAAGTCATATAACAACTGCTTGGAGATGGAAGAAGAAACAACCAATTACGCTCCCCCCGCAGAAGCTCCAGTCCAGGAAGCGCCGGCAGCTGAAACAAAAGTTTCTCAGAGAAAACATAGCGCTTACGATTACGTAAAAAAATAATAACTGATTCCCGATGATTCGCGCTTTCGCGCACTCGAAAGAGGTGTGGTCGGGAATGACAGGGTTTCAAAACAAAAAGGACAGGTCGAAAATTCGATCTGTCCTTTTTTATTTTAGTCTGTCATTGCGAGAAGGCTGTAAGGCCGACGAAGCAATCTCAGAAGAAAACAGATTGCTTCGCTCCCTCCGGTCGCTCGCAATGACGGTTTAAATTTTAAAGCCCAAGTTCTTTCAGAGTAAAAATAGGCGAGTAATTATAAGCGGCAAGTATTTCCGTAGCGCCTTCATTGCGGTCCACAAGACAAATCACTTTCACGACTTTGGCTTCAAGTTTTTCCACTTCTTTGATTGCAACTAAAACCGAACCACCCGTAGTAATCACATCCTCGACCATGACCACCTGGTCTCCTGCATGTATCGCCGGGCCCTCAATCATTTTCTGCATGCCGTGTTTCTTTGCTTCTTTGCGGACAATAAAGGCCCGGATCGGATGACCTGTCTGGGAACTCAATAAAGACACCGCAGCCGAAATAGGGTCAGCCCCTATTGTAGGTCCGCCAATGGCATCCACATTTTGGCCGGCCAGCATGGCCAATATTGTTTTGCCAACAGCCAGAATTCCTTGAGGATCAAGCGTGACCTGCTTGCCATCGATGTAAAAATCAGATTTTTTACCAGAAGCGAGCGTGCGCTCACCGCGCACCACGGCCTTGGTCTTGATCTGTTCCAGCAATTCTTCTCTTAATTTTGAAAGGTCCATAAATTTAATGTCATTGCGAGCGAATGAAGTGAGCAAAGCAATCTGATTTTAAACCAGATTGCTTCGTCGGCCCTTTGGGCCTCCTCGCAATGACATACATACTCTATCCAAAAAATTAAATTTTGAAAGTCTTTTCCACGATCCTGCGAGAAAAACCTTTAAACATCTGGGCCTCGCTTTGAATCACACCACTTCTTTTGAAAAGGCGGTGCAAGGTCGCCAAAATCCGTTCCGTAACGCCACGACCCTCTTGTTCATAGTTTAAAGCAATAAGCGCGGGCCTCAGGCATTTGAGGACATCCTGGATTTCTTTTTGGGAAACATACGGAAGCTTGGTTTCAAATACCACTTTGGCTTGGGCAGTATCCGCAAACAAAGTAAAAGCAAAAATCATCACGGACTGGGCCAAATTAACGGAAGGATAAACCGGATTGGCTGGAATAGACGTGACCCAATCGCAAAGTTTCAAAGAGTGATTATCAAGCCCCTTTGATTCCTTTCCGAATAAAATTCCTATCGGCTTAGTTTTAGAGATTTTTTTTATTTTTCGAATAGCTTCTTTAAACAGAATAAATGTCCCGCGTTTTGGCCCATGCCGGCGTGTCGTCCCGACCAAAAGATAAAGGTCTTCAACGGCACTTTCCAAATCCGCAAATTCCTCAGCCGCCTCCAAAACGTCATAGGCCGACATAGACATTTTCTTGCCGTTCTTTTTCCAACTTTTAGGCGGCTTCACAAGACGCAAAGTGGAAAGCCCCATATTTTTCATGGCCCGGGCAACCGCACCGATATTATCGGGGTTTTCAGGCTCAACAAGGATGATGACAATTTTTTCTATTTCGCTCATAATCTATTTATGTTTGAAAAGTTGCCTTTAATTATCGGACATCGCGGGGCATCTGCTTTCCTCCCCGAAAATACGATTGAGGCCTTCCGTATGGCCTTTGAAAAGTTCCGGGCAGACATGATTGAGTTCGATGTCCATACCGCCAAAAACGGCGTACCTGTTGTCATACACGATGCCACGCTTGAACGTACCACCAATGGGCGCGGCTATATTTCTGATTGGACTTCCGCAGAGCTTAAAAAATTCGATGCCGGATTTTATTTCAAAAATACCAATCAAGACGATTTTCCCGAGCGCGCCAAAGGCCATCGAATTCCTACGCTTGAAGAAGTTTTTATTCATTTTCCAGGCCGGAAATTATCCATCGAGATCAAAGAAAAATCCGCCGAATTGACTCATTCAGTCATACGTCTGGTCAAAAAATATAAGGCCGAAGAAATCTGCGTTGTCGGATCAAAACATGATTTGGTTTCCAAAACCATGCGTGACGCCTACCCTTCCATTTACCGCTTCTATTCAAAAAAAGAAATCGTCCGGGGCTTTTTTGATTTCAAACAAAAATCAAAAGCTAAAAAAGAAAACTTGGCCGTAGCCTCCATGCCGCTACAAAGTTGCGGAATGGCTTTTGACAATCAAGGCTTTATGGATTATCTGCACGAAAAGGGGGTCAAAAGTTTTTTTTGGACCATCAATGACCCGACAGCCATCTCATCGCTTTATCAAAAAAAAGCAGACGGCATTATAACAGACAAACCGGACCTTGCGAGAACCGTCATTGGCCGGACGAACGAAACTGGTCCCACAACCGTTTAAAACGGGCTTCGTAAATCATCCGGTAGGTTTGCATCTTATCGGGGAATAATTCGGAAACTTTTTGGCTGAGTGCTTCTTTTGCAATTTCAATATCAGCTTCCGAACAATCTTCATTTAAAATCATCTGACAGATAATTTGCGCCTCTTCCTGGATGGCCCTGGCTTTCTGGCGCTCATCTTCGCTTTCGAAATAACGCAAAAAATCTTCGACGGTTTCAAGCAGCAATAGATTTAACTTTTGTCCGCAGCGGCAAGTAATGACTTCTCTTTCAGCTTCAAATTCGACCACATCGTGCCGTGTCCCGCATTTGGGACAGTGAATCGCCATTATTGAAAGACCTGCCAGGGATAATCAGGAAGACCCAGTTGTCTTGTTAAAGGAGAAATATCTTTCATGAAAGGGGCGCCCACAGGATATAAGAAAATATCATCTGCGATTGAGGTGGCGCGATAAATAAGATTGGTTAGAAGTCGTGGCGCATAAGTGGCGGGCCATATCTTGGGATGCATTTCCCCTTCCCGCATGGCTGTCGTGACCAATTCAAAAGGGAGGCCAACAATATTGCCCACCCCACGGGAAAAAACAATCCCGACGCGCTGCACAGGCCCTGGATTTTCGGATGCCTGCACGAAAAAGAAAGAAGACGAGAGCAATAAAAAAAGAATAAAAAAGAGCGATTTTTTCATTTTAGTCTCCTGGTTGGACTGGCATTGCGAGTCCTGGAAAAGGACGAAGCAATCTCATCGATAAGGGATTGCTTCGGTCGCTTCGCGCCCTCGCAATGACGGCGCTTTCCTTAACGCTGCTTTGTTGTGTCGTCCTCGAAATCTCTAATCGAGGACCTATTTTTAGATCCCCGCCTAACAACATGCGGGGATGACAGGGCTAGAAACTATAAGACACACTATGTATTTTCGGCCGCCGCCAAAAAAAATCCATCGGTTTGATCTTTATGCGGGTAGAGTCTTAAAAAACCGTCCGGCAAATCTCCACAAGGCAAAAGCTTTAATTCAGGATGCTTGCCCAAAACTTCATTGAAAACCTCTTCATTCTCAGCGGGCTCAAGCGAGCAGGTGCTGTAATAAAGTCGGCCCCCTTTCTTGAGATAACGCAAAGCGTTTTCAATAATCGCCACTTGATCGCTATGAAAAACCTCGAACCGCTCTTCTTTTAATTTCCATTTCGCATCAGGATTTCTTCGAAACGTTCCGGTTCCGGAGCAAGGCGCATCCACGAGGATTTTATCAATACCCTTCCGGACTTCACGAATTTCTCCGACTCTTCCCAACTCGGCTGGGAAAATATTATAAATACCGGCCCGCCGGGCGCGCTTGGCCAGATCATCAAGTTTCTTGGACCGGATATCCGTTGCAACCACCCGGCCTTTATTCTGCATCATGGCCGCCATCAAAAGACTTTTCCCGCCGCCGCCGGCACAAACATCCCAAACTACTTCCCCGGGGCGGACATCGATTTTCTGACACACAATTTGACTACCTTCATCTTGTATCTCAAAAAAACCTTCGCGAAATTCTTCGCTTTCAAAAAGATTTGTTCTTTCAGAGAAAATAATCCCAAAGGGAGATTTTGGCGTTTCAGAAACAGTAAACCCCTGTTTCTGAAATCGCTTAAGCAGTTCGTCTCTGGAAATTTTTAAAGTATTGGCCCGAATCACAAGCGGCGGCCGCATCTGACATGCGCCAAGCAAGGCCTTGCACTCTTCAAGACCAAAATTATTTTTCCATCTTTGGACCACCCACAAAGGAAATGAAAATCTTGCGGAAAGTTCTTCCTCCATTGTCTGAAACGACGATCCTCGCGGAAGTTTGCGGGCTTGTAGTTCCGCATAAAGCGAGGCCGGGGCATTTAAAGATTTATCAAACGAAATCTCAGATTGAAACTCCTCATCAGAAACAATTCCTTCCATGGCCGCAGCCATCAAAACAGGAAAAGACGACTTGGATGGTTTTAAAAAATTGACCCACTGTTCCAGATAGAGTTTGTGACGAAAAAGAGAATAAATAGTTTCCGAAATAAAACGACGGTCGTGGGAACCGAATTTTTTTCGATTATGATGAAAGCAGTTTCCAAGCCAACGGTCTGCGGGATAAGGCGTTTGGCGGATTTCCTCCCAAATTTCGGAGGCAGTTTTTATTTGAGTATAAAGGACATTCTGGTTTTTCAAGTTAGAAGAGACGATAGGTGATCAAGCGTCCGGTTCCCGGCGAACACCCGGGAAAGGACCCTTAACCCTCAGCGAGTTCCCCGGCCCGGCGAATTCTGTCGCGAACATCGCTTTGATATTCCCGTTCGCGTTCATACCGGCCCTGGCGGGACAAATCCAGATTTCTTTGGGCTTCAAGTAACTGTTGCTCTGCAACGGGATCTCTTTTGGTTTTAGCGCTATGATAAGCATCCGCAGCGCTCCATAAATGGTTCGCAGCAAGCGGCGCAGCTGCAAGCAACACAGCGCCCCCGCCGGTAGCAATCCCCACAATCGTGACCGCAGCCACCGATATAACTTCAACGCCACCCATAATTTTTGTTTTTGTATTTCCTAATTGGCCGTTCATAGCCTGGCCTGTCGTGGGAAGCAAAAGAGAGGCACCAGCCTCTTTAAGACCTTCTGCAAAAACCTGATTTGAAAAAAGAATCAAAACTAAGAAAGCGCTTAGAAAAAAAAGACGGTTTTTCATATTTTTCCCTCCGGAAGCATTAATCATTACTTAGATATTAACGATCTTTGAGAGAAAAACCTTTACGGGTTTTATTAAACTTCATAGGCTATCTTTTCCCCCACCCTACCCCTCCCCCTTTTAGGGGGAGGGGTAGGGTGGGGGCGAGATTACAAAGGGTTTAACGAATCAGTTAATTCTGAGAGCCGGTAGGATGGATTTCTGTCTTAAAGATATCGATTAAATTGCGGATGCGGCCGTCACAACTTGCAATTTCGAGTAGATTCTGTTTCAAATAAGGATTGGCCTGGGCAAAAAAACAGGCCAGATAAGAAAGAGTCACAGGATTTTGAAATTCTTTGGAAAAAGATATGGGTTCGTGCGGGTTTTCGCTGGCAAATCTGAGTTTCTGAAAAACTAGCTTTTTGAGCTGTTTGGTCAGCTTTTCCAGTTCATGTTCATTTTCAATTTTATCTGGAAGGGCCATGACCTTTGCCAGCCGGTAAGGTTCGGTTTTTGTGTAACGCAATATTTTCGCGCGACCGACCCCCTTCAAAAGAATATGAGAAGTCCCGTCCGGATTTTCAAAAATAGCTCTCACATAACCAACCCCTACCACATCGTAAGAAGGGGCCGGATCTTTCCAGCTCACCTCCCACCCCTGCTTTAATAATGAAATGGCCATGAATTTATGTCCAGCAGAACAATCGGCAAGCATTTTCCGGTAGCGGGGTTCAAAAATATACAGAGGCAAATCAATGCCGGGGAAAAGAATAACGTTAGGAAGAGGAAAAACAGGAACTTTTTCGGGAATCTGAATATTTTCAGAAAAAACCCTCACAAGCCCTCCATAGATCAAAACGTCCAGTTTTGATCTGCTTATGGCCCCAAGGCATAAGGCCTTGGGGCCATGGACAAAACATCCAGTTTCAGTTCGCTTATTGTCCTGAAACATAAGTTTCAGGACGACAGATCAAAACATTGCCGGAACTTATTTCCGGCACGCTAATCAGCCCAAAGCTTGACACTTTCGGAGAAGAGCATCAAGTTCTTCCCGAAAAGTGCTTGCGCATAAAGCGCGCAGCGAGCTTTGGGCTAGCGCCGTTTATTGCGTGTTACTTCTTAAAATCAGTAAGGAATTGCGTCAAAAGTCTTACGCCCACGCCAGTGGCACCCTTCACGCAATCATAACGCGGCGAATCGCACCAAGCCGTGCCTGCAATGTCCAAATGCGCCCAGGAAATACCAGCAGGCACGAATTCTT